>Ga0209777_10000657_pt1 | contig 54929 bp, 93 predicted proteins | sample FrelakmetHBP12HB_FD_187147 | JGI IMG/M metagenome (GOLD analysis project Ga0209777, IMG submission 187147) | Freshwater lake sediment microbial communities from the University of Notre Dame, USA, for methane emissions studies -HBP12 HB (SPAdes)... | ecosystem: Environmental > Aquatic >...
ATTTTCAACGTAGTACCTCTGATGATATTACTAATAACAGAGAATGGATTCTTATAGCTAATGATAGGACTTTTTACCTCTGGGTAGGATGGAATAGTATTCCTCCATATGTAGATTCGCCTTTAGTTGCATTTGGGGATTTTGTCTCTACTAAAAGTGGAGATATATATAATACATTTATTCAAGGTAATATAAGTGCTGCTGTAGCAGGATTCAAATTCGCGTATTCTGTTGGAAGTTACATGACTGCCGCTGATACAAGTATGTACGTTGCTAGATCATATACACAGACCGGTACAGCTATGGCGTGCAATCGAATAGTTGATTATTCAAAAAATAATAATGCTAACATGGGTGTGAATGGTTTACCTTACCCACATATGCCCGATGGTGCTTTATACATGTGCCCTATCTGGATAATTGAGTGTGCTTCCACCGCAGCAAACTCAGTAGTCAGAGGTGTTATGCCTGGTGCCTGGTGTCCTTTACATACTAAACCATTAGCACACGGTGATACATTTTTGGGAACTGGTGCTTTAGCAGGTAAAACATTTTTAGCACTAAGCATACAACCAACTGGTCAAGTAATGATCGAAATTGCTTCTCAGTGGTAATAGGTAAATAATGACAGCATATGGACAGATAGGGGTATACGATAATGCATTGGATACCCCTACCTTATGTACTAAGTCACCGTACAATACTATTAATATGAGTAATGATATTATTGATAGTTTATATACTCCGGTATTCGGTAACACCGGAGATGTAAGTGAAATTAAAATTAGTGTATGTAATAAAATACAATATTTTATAAGTAACATGAGTAGTGATGGTGTAATTAATTTATACACCCCGGTGTTCAGTAATGCTACTGATGCAAGTGAAAGTATTTCTGTTTATATAAACAGAAATAGAACTGTGTTAGGCACAAAAAGTTTATATAATAGTATTCTTATGTTGCCAGTTTGGGCATATGATTTTTATCAAGAAGCATTATCAGGGAATCTCGTAGCATTCCCTGATGTATCTGGGGCTATTTCTGGAACTACAAAATTAAATAATGTTCTAACCCCAAACATAGTAGTTCAGTTATATTATAATGTGAATGGAAGGTGTATCACACAAACAAAAACAGATGCAAATGGCGCTTTTTCTTTTATAGGCCTTGAAAAAGGCCATGCATATTATACGGTTGTTGCTTATTATCCTAATCTCAATGCAATTTCATACAATGAAGTAATACCACTATAAGAATTGAATAAATTACATAACACCTTGAATGGCACAACTGAACACGCTTAAATTAGTAGTACTATTTGTAGGTACAATTCTTTTTGCCCATATTGCGGTAGCTGCAATACTAGTTCCGAAACGTGCTATATCCCCTGACTGATACACTCCTTCCCATAACCTTCGATCGATTACAAAGTAAGGGGTACCTGTATAAGGATTAAGAGGGGCGTAATGAGAATGTATATTCCCATTTTGTAAAAATCCAATTTTATTACCTGCACAGGTGAATGTACTCTCAGATGTGAATGTAAGAGTCCATGATTGCCTTACACCTCCATTTCCAAAAACTTCAATTGGGAATGAACTATTATAGGTGCCTAGGGTACTTGTAATATTTGGCTTACTTCCAAATCCGGATAATGTACTTAATCGTATACAAGAACTTATTATTGATCCTATAGAGTAATTATACTTAGTAGGTCTATTTAAAGTAATAGTGACTACAGCACCTATTTTAGAAACAACTATTATATTGTCAAAACGCTCACTTAATATTCCTTGTGCTAATACAATTGTATCTCCAGAATTAAATATGTTCAAACTAGCATCTTTAAGAGTTACTGTAATAGATGTAGACCCTATATTAATCGCAGTTGTTAATAACCCGGTACCATATTCTCTAACTCCTTGAACTACACTAGCCTGAGTATCATCATACCCACAAGGGAGTATTGTAATTAACAATTCATCATTAAATTGTTTATCTAAATATACAATTCCACTTAATAAATTAGAATTTTCAGCATTCACATTACGCCAAAATACTTTTCTGTATAAAATACTACCTGTTATTTTTTCTTCTTTAGTTACAGGAGGAAAAATACTAGAATTTACATTTTTTACACGTCTATTTGATAGAGGTCCACCATTATTAATTGTATTACTGATAGTTTCAGGATAATATGCTTGTATATCTATCTTTCCTAATCCTTTTATAGGTAAATATACTCTATCAAGAACAGCAAAAGAAACACTACCTGAAATAGCATTAACCGGAATACCTATAGGCCCAGGCACTACAGTAAACACTCGATTTGATGTAATACAAGATAATGAATTTAATCGTACAAAAATAACTGAAATAACTTTCGGTGCTATAAGAGATGTAGCAAGAGAGTTCATATGAACTGCAATGCTACCGGGAACAACTGAAAGAGGCTCAATTGATAAATATGTATCAATTGTATGAATATGTAAACCTCTACCAACAAGAATAGTCTCAACCTCGATAGTATCTTGCAACCCATTAGGATAAATCGAAGTGCTGCCAGGAATGATTTGACTAGTATCTTCAATACTCGATAATGACAGAGACGACATATTAAGTACAGTAGCTCCAGGTACCACACTAAATGAAGCTGTACTATGTGTTAATGATAATGCTTGTAGATGTATGTAAACATCAGGAACAAATGCAAAAACAATAGCATTACCTACTGGAGGAGTATAGACTCCAGTAGTGAAGTTAAAGTTTACCGCATTACCTAGAGGAGCAATATAGGCCATTGTATATAATTAATAATTAAGCAATTGTAAATAATGCAGAGGGGCTTGAAGAAAATTGAAGTTCCCAGTTACCACCATTTGTAGGTGTATCTACTTCCCAATAACAAACAAGATATTTACTTGATGAAGTAAAATTGTAAAGAACAGCCCATGCGGGTTGAGGTGATAGTGTACCAAGATTACTCCAGGTAACATTATCGCCATCAATTAATGCTTTATCAATACCTGTATCAACAGTGACATTAACATTAGGAACTATAATGCCTCCTACTGTATAACCAGCTCCACTAACTTCGTTACTTAATGCGGTATACACGCTCTGAGTATCTATATTAGGAGTATAACTGCTCGAAAATAAAGCTACTTTAAATGTATTTCCACCTGTTCCAAAATTATGTAAACCTTGAGCTAATTGCCCTTTAAAACTATTGAATATCGCACCTTGGCCCTCAGACATAGTAAACCCTCCTATAGAAAATAAAAAACCGTATAATCTTAATACATATGTTTTAAGATTATACGGTTTACGAAGGGTGTCTTAAGAAGCTACTTCAAACAGAATTATGTGAGTTTCTTTCTAAAATCCTTACGACACTTTTCAAAAAACTTAATGCGTTTATACTTAGTTTGCATCACAGGGTTAGCACGTTCACTCCATAGGCATTTGGTAGCATATCTCCATTCCTGAAAAACATTTACTTCATCCATTAGTAGTAAATTAAACATGTCATTTCCATAATGCACATAGCAAGATAGAAAAGTTGAATCCCTATAATTACTTTTTCTATATAATGCATATTCAGATTGCAAAAGAACATTAAAAATATATTGCGAAGAATCAGTATCTTCGATACTTTCATTGCTTGATACAACAAAAGCATTAACAGCATTATCATCAGTTACACAATAATTGAATGAAGCAATAAAATCAACATTGCATAAAATCGCTATATCAACATCATGAGGAGTTATACCTTCGATAAGACTACTACCTGTTGTTATGCCGTATTGTAAAAACAATTTGAGCATGTCTTTTGATACTGATCTTCTAAACTTCATATTATATTCAATATGTTGCATAAAACTCCTTAAATACTATCGTAAAACGCCTTAACTTCTCTATCAACTATAATCTCACTATCCTCAATACAACGTGATAATGAAATACCTTTCATAGTAGGACAACGACTTAATGCAACATATGTCTGCCCTGTTGCAAAAGCACCTTTACCAAGATCGAGATGAACAAGATCTATTGTTTTTCCTTGACTTTTATGAATAGTGATAGCCCAAGCTAATTGTAAAGGAAATTGGGTAAACGACCCTACTTCAACTCTTTCAATTTCTGATTTAACACCATTCCAGGTGTAATTATAATTACACCATTTCACTTCTTGTACTTCAACTTCCCCATCAAACATATCAGAATTAATAATTTCTACTTTGATAGAATTATTATCTAAACTTGTAACAATTCCTACAGTTCCGTTAACCCAACGACGCTCATTTTCAGCAGGATCGTTTTGAGTGAACATAACCTGAGCACCTACTTTCAACATTAGTTTCATAGGTGATGGAAATGTTTTAGTTTTAAAAATCCCTTTAATATTTCCATTATAAACTTTCTCAGGGGACTTAATTTTCTTTAATTCATTAAGATTATGCCTTTCAACCTCAGCATTCCTAGGACTAAGACGTACAACCCCCTTAACAGGATTGTCAGTTATAAGACATTTTCTATTAAGTACACTGATTGACTCCGAAATATTTTCCCCTTTACGTAAATTTAACAAAATATCAATAAAATCGTTATCGGTCTGCCTAAAAATCTTCTGTAAATTAATAGTTACAAGTTTTTGGCCCTCAAAACAGTCTGCACTATAAAAATTTACAGAAGAATAGCACTGATCAAACAATTCTTGAGTATCTTCAGTAACAACAGGCGGTAATTGAAACAAATCCCCGACCATAATTGTAACTAACCCACCAAAAGGCTTGTCAATCCCACGATTTAACCGAAAAAATTCATCAACAGCATCCAGCATATTCGGGTTTACCATTGATATTTCATCAATTATAAGGATTTTAGCCTTTCGTACCTCGGTTTTTCGGTATAATTCCTTAATATCTTCAGGTAAAATCCAAGCAGGTGGCAATAAACACAGAGAATGCAAAGTTTTACCACCAATATTAATCGCAGCAATAGCAGTAGGTGCTCCAAGAAGCACTTTACCCTTGAATTCTTCCATTGCCCAACGTATAAAAGTACTTTTACCTGTACCTGCCCCTCCAGTTACAAAAATCAAAGGCTGTTTTGCCTCAACAAGCTTCTGGATTTCAAGATATTCAGGAATGACAGTAACACCTTTTATTTTCGAAGGTATTTTACCATCAGTGTTAATAAGATTAAAAGACATTTTATTCCTTTATATAGGTTAATATTACATCAATTCTAAACATGTAAAAGCAAAAATATTTTAACATAAAAATAATGAAAATACAACAAAATTATACAATAACTATAAATGCCCTTTAATCGATAAAACAAATACCCTCAAACAGTTCACAAGTAATGTCAGACATTCCTGGAATTTCATTTATTTTGAAATTAGGAGATACTCGTATTATTCTTGTATAAAGACTGTTTGATTCTATCCCTCTTCTCCCTGAACATATTTCATGGCGTTTACCATAACTACATGCAAGACAATTAGGGAAATAAAAACAGCACCAAGGGCATATATCACCATCGGCTATGTCGTCAGATCCATAATTATTAATGATTTCATGCAACTCATTAATGAATTTAGTACAACCTTCTTCTCCCCAAGATTCTATGTCCTCTAAATCTTCGTTGTTTATGTAATCGAGCTTTGTATGATTCTTAATTAAAATATTCTTCTTTTCAAGAAATGTTTTAACTTTGTCTTTAGCACTTACGATTTGATTATGCATTATCGATCCCTCACTAATCCTTATTAAGCTGTTGCCACAGAGTTTGAATATATCTCTTATGTTCTTTCATAACTCCTTTGAATCCTTCTCTTTCAAATAGAGGTCGATATACTACCATCATCCGCATTTCCCACGCAAAGGCTCCAAAAGGATTATTTTTAAGCCTCCCAGCCATTTCTTTACTCCATATATAGAAACAAAAATTATTGTAAAACCGTATACACTGTGTTTTACAATTCGTAAGCAATTTTATGAGAAACATTTATACCTCTACAGCTAATTTTAACATAACATGTTATTTGAGCATAACAAAGACAACATTATTAGAAATACAAATTACATCAAGATACGTAGCATTACTTATAAGATACCCAAATTTACGATAACTCAAAATACTAAGTACAACTGCAAAAATACTGAGTACAATATTTATATAAAAGAATATACGCCTCTTATCTTTATATGTCATCTTTATTTCCTATTTTATGAATTGTTTTAAATTGTTTTAAATTGTTTTAAATTGTTTCTATAAATAATTCATTGAATACTTTTTCAGAATATACTTCAAATCTATTACAGACAGGGTCATATACAATTACATTCCCCATTTCAGCTCTTTCTTCTTTAAGCCCTCCTTGAGCATCCAGTACGTCAATTGCTTGTAGCTCAATACATCGCTGGGTGACTGGTAACTTCATGCCTTTAATATTCCCGTTGCACCATACAGCAACCTCGTTAATATTCTCAGGGGTAAGGATAACGTAAGTAATGCCTCTATGTATAGTACATCCTTTCAGGACATTAAGAATAGGTTTAATAGGAGGTATGCTAGGTATACTGATGTCAGTGGCAGGACTAATCTTTTTGTACTTCTTAACAAAATTTTCTTTGCCACAACCAATAAATCCTCGATTAAAACATTTTACTTCTCTGATAATGTAATCACCGATGTTACAATAGATATCACAACCTAATCATTCTTCAAAAGCATCAAAATTATCATTAGTGAGTTGTGCTCCAATATACAATTCTTCTGTATGAAGTTTTATGTAGACGTCTAAATCTAATTTTTGTTTATTCTGTGTATTCTGTGTATTCTGCATTTTTGATTCCTTTTATGATTAGTATAATTAGTATAATTAGTATAATTAGTTTGATTTTGTACTATACGATGTACTATACATGATTTTTAATGTAGATGCAAGTTCAAAAAGTACCTTAACAAAAGTACCTTAACAAAAGTACCTTAACAAAAGTACCTTAACAAAAGTACCTTAACAAAAGTACCTTAACAAAAGTACCTTAACAAAAGTACCTTAACAAAAGTAAAGCTAAGGATGCCCTATATACGAAAACCTTGTCGTCAAAAATTTTGGTGATCTGGGTTTTCAGGGATAAAGGCTTCTTCGGGAGGGAGAACCGATGCTTGCTTCTCGGAAGTCAGGGTGGTGGGTGGACAAGAGGTGGTAAGGTGGAGGAGGTTGCTTGGATGTTTGGATGTTTGGTCTTATCATAGTCTCTGGTTTAGTATATACCTCTCCTATAATATGAAAGGGCTTCACGCTTTTTCTTGCTCTGATTTTGAGTAGTGTCACGCAGAATTTTCCTCTGATCCTCTTCCAATGACGAGCTAAGTAATATATATTGTATGTTATATTACGGGCGAGTCCGCCGTACCGAGAGATGCGAGGAAAACAGCAGAAATTCTCCAGCCTTTCAAAATATGTTTCAAAATATAAACAAAATTTATGATTACAATAGATATATTTGTATGTATAGTTTAGGCGAAAATGTGCAATACCCTACAATTGTTTTTATGTTAATAATAAGTTTTGATTATGTATAATGCTTAACAAAAAACAGCTTGCACTTTGTTAGTTGCAAGCTGTTATAAATTATGCTTATGTTTTGTATTATTATTTGTTTAGTATTGTTGCTCCTTTTCGTTTTGTAAGTGCTTTGCGTATGCAGCGTGAAAACGTTGCAAGTTATTTGCAAGCACTATGTTTAACAGTGCGTGATTATCGTTTGCAAGCAATTTGTACATGTAATCGTCGTTTGCTGTGCGGTCCTCGAGTTCGCCATCAAATTCAATGTAACCCTGTACTTCGCCGTCTTTTTCAACATCCTCAACATGTGCTACAAAACCGTAGTTGTCGAAATCTGCGCATACTATAAACATGTTGTTCACCTTTTATTTGTGCTAGTGCGTTATGCACTGTGCTTACTTATGTTATACACTTTTTTAAAAATAAGTACAATAAAAAAGTGCATAACAATAAATTTATTTTTGCTTGTTTGTTTGCTTATGAACAAAGTGCTTTAAGTACAAGTATTGCGTTGTATGTATACAGCACTATGTTAAACGTAAACAGTGCGGTTTCGAGCATTGTGAAGTTAACTACTGCTTTGCGTGTTGCTTGCGTGTTGTAGGTTTTTGTTGTGTTTGCAGTAATTGTTTTCATTTTATGCACCTTTTTATAAAGTGTTGCAGTGCGTTATGCACTGTGCTTACTTATGTTATACACTTTTTTAAAAATAAGTACAATAAAATAATGCATTGTTTAAAAATAATTTTTTATTTTGTTGTGTTGTTTGCTTGTTGTTTTATTTGTGCATATGCTATTAAAGTATTTAATTAAGTATTTAATCATTCACTTAACTACGCATACGGTAGCGATGCGACTAATGCATAGTTGCACATAGTATACTGTTAGTACTATTACGCGCGGTTTCGTCGTAGATCGGGATTTTGGAAAATGCACTGCATATAATTAATCGTTATATGCAGTGCTTATTTAATTTATAGTGTATGCGCTATTTACGCATAATCTTTATGTACGTTTTAACACCGGCGTAACGGCATCGGCTACGCTCGGCAATTGCTATGCAGTTGTACTGTGCAATTGCTTTATTAACTGCTTTCGCTATGTCGGTCGACGGTACTGTACAATTATACATACGTGCGATTTTGATTTGTTGGCCGGCAATATTGCTTTTGTGTGTACTTTTGCGCTTGTCGGTGTACACTATATAATTTTTAGTAAGTGTGCGCACGGCTGCCACGGCTGCATGTTTAACTGCTAAATGTATTTGTTTGTTTGCATTGTATTCGACTTGCTGCATAGTATACACCTTTTTGGATTTGTGCTAGTGCGTTATGCACTTGCTATATTAACTACATACTTATTATATACACTTTTATTAAAATGTATGCAACAAAATAATGCATTGTATAAAATAAAAAACTACTTGCACTTTGTTAGCTGCAAGTAGTTTTTATGCATTTTAGTCCAGCCAACAATCGCGAGCGTCTTCAACTGTAGTTGTAGCATAGCGCAAATAATCGCCGCCAAAACCGTCTGGGTTTTCAAGTGTTAACTTATCGCCTTGTATTTTAGTTATTGTACCACACTGCTCAAAATCAGATTTAAAACATACTGTGTTGCCAACTTTCACTGTTTTTCCGTCTACTTTTGCCATTGTGTCCACCAAGTTTTTGTGCAATTGCTTTATGCAATTTGCTTTATTAACTACATACTTATTATATACACTTTTATTAAAATGTATGCAATAAAATAATGCACTATGTATAAAATAAAAAAGCACTTGCATTTTCCATTTGCAAGTGCTTTGTATTGTTTGTGCTTACATGCCTACTGACAGTTCGCCCATTTTGATTTGTTTGATGCTGTCAAGTTTAAATGTGCGGATTATAACTTTGTTAGTAAGGCCGCCTTGTGCTGCTTCGTCGGTTTCGGGCGGAAATCCTTCAATTGCAGATTTTGCAATTTCGGCGCCGTTGTAATAGTATGTTACTTTTTTGGGTGGCGCCAAATAAACTGCTTCAACATATAACTCGCCCTTATGAGAAATGAAAGGAGTGTCGGCAACACGCTCGCCCCAAACACGTGGTTGCAGTGTAAAATCTGTTGCTGCTTTTCCTTCGGCGACAAGGCGCTTTTGAACCATGTTGCGGTAAGTGTTTGTGTTTGTGTTGCAGTAAAACATCACATTAGCGCCCTCGGCCCGCTTTGTTACTTTGCCCAGCATCGGGTTTTTCTTGCCGCCTTTGAGTGGCACTACTGTTTCGCTAGTAAGTGAACCAATTGCACAGCCTTGAAGTTTGAGCAGTGTTGCGGTGAGGTTGCGAGCGAATGTGTTCATTTTGTTTTTCCTTTTTATAAGGTTTGTTATTGTTTGTTACTTTGTGCGTTATGCACTGTTTATACTTAATATATACTATATTTTTTTAAACAGTGCAAGCAAAAAATGCAATTAATAATGCATTACTTTGTATTTAAGTTTATGCCGGTGCGAGCAAGAAATTCTTCAGGAGTGTCCTGCCCTTTCTCATCTGTGTAATCGCACAGTGCGGCAAGTATATAACGACAATCAGCTGCATTAGTGATAAAATCAAAATCACCAAACAGTGCTGAAACTTGTGTGAACTTATTGCTTGGAATTTGTATGTATGCAAATTTACTACTTGCATCCTGCTCAAACAGTGTTACGCACAAACCTTCCTGGCATGACTTTTCAATGCGCTTTACTTTGTTGCACAGTGCTTCAAAAACATCATTTTCAGTTGGGCGGTAATTTGGAGAAATCGTTGTGCTTTCGATGTCGACGTAAATTGTGTTGCTGGCAACATAGGTGCCAAAAATAATTGCGCAAGTAACTACTACTTTTTGGTTGACGATTTGTGCTTTCATTGTGTGCCCTCATTATGAGTTTGTTTTTGCTTTGTGCGTTATGCACTGTTTATAATTAATATATACTATATCTTTTTAAACAGTGCAAGGAAATAATGCACTAAATATTAATCATCGTCACCATCCTTGTTCTTAGGCATCTCATTCATCAACGCATCCTTCCATTCCAGTACGTTTTGCTGCATAAGCCACTCAATCATTGCTTGCTGCATTCCAGGATTGTCTGCAAGCATAGCAACAAGGCTATCACTATATAAATCGCGATACCCTATTGCATTGGCAATTTTTTGAAGATTACGTACACCGCTTTCACCTTCCATGTGGTATACATGATTTTGAACCATGTAATCTTCAAGCAGTTCACTGAAGTCTTTGTCGTCGTTGGTAGGCATGATGTTCCTCTTTATGAGTGTTTGTTGTTTAGTGCTTTGTTGCACTGTTTATACTTAATATATACTATATCTTTTTAAACAGTGCAAGGAAATAATACAAAATAATACACTAATCACAAAGAAAGTATAAAGATTACTTCCCGTTGACTATGTCTTTAGACCACTTTTGTATCTCGTCATAGTACATCACATTCCAGTCACTTATAACGTTTGCCCAGAACGGGTCGACATTGAGTTGAGCAACTGCTTGTGCTGCGGCACTAGAATTATACGTCTCGTACTTATGTCCGTTCCAAGAAGATTCGCGAATGTCTTGAGATAGTAGCACAGCTTTGGCGACGAGTAAGCGTTCCTCTCTCGCTAAATATTTATCAATAATCTGTAAAGCAGTAAACATAATGTGCCTCTCAACAAGTCTTTAGGAAATCAATAAACTGCATTGCAGTCAACTTCTCTTTCAGTATGCAGCGGCCTTGGTCCAATGTGCGGACGATGAATGATTTGGAAGTTTTGAGTGAAGTAACATGCATGATGTATGGCATATGAGGAACAGGAACTTCGAACTCTGTGGGCAGGCTAGTGACACCCAGCTCGTTTACTTTAATGTAGTTGGTTCCGTCAAGATACATTGCTCTCTTATTGGTGGACATTGTAAGTGTTTGTATAGTTTTCATGGTGTTCCTCTTTATGAGTTTGTATTGTACTGCTGCACTGTTTATACTTAATATATAGCATATCTTTTTAAACAGTGCAAGAAGAAAATACACTAAATTACATTATCACAAAGGAATTTTAAAATGCGCTTGCGGTCGTTGTAGTTCTCAACAGACGTGTCGCTGCCGAACAGGCCTTTCACAACACTGTATTGATTTGAGTGGATTGGAATACTTGTGTAGCGGAATAGACTTCCACTGTGCCCTGGCTGCTCTGTGTACAAGTCAAGCATTAAGCCCTCAGCAGTATACATTTTAATGCAAGCAGTTTTTGAGACAAGTGCTTCAAACACTGTTTCTTCATCTGCTACAACATTAGTATTAGGATTATCACTTGTTCGTTTAAGTTGTATACTGACTGAAGTTCCTTTTATATCGATTTCAACTGTTTGAATGACGACTGTTTTAATCTCGGTGGTCTTGAATTTCATGATGTGTTCCTTTATGGATTACGCTTTGCGTTATGCATTGCTTATACTTATTTATACACTCTCAGTATAAGCAATGCAAGGAAATAATGCATAGATACTTATTCTTTTGCAGGTGACGGGAATTCCTCTCTGACGTCGACCAATGCAGCATGTATCTCTCTGACTGATTTCCACTTCAACGGTTTGAGTGCTGCTTTCACATCGGTATCAGTGAACCCATTACGATACAAGATAGCTGCAATGCTGTTACGCATGTCGTTCTTCCTGCTACCTCTCGCATAGTTTGTTCCAAGTGCCATGCTCGTCTCCTTTATGGATGTGTAGACTTTAAGCGATAGTGAATTGATTTTTAAACTCAGCTTCTGTGTACTCTATCAGCTTCTTAGTACTTGGAAAAGCTACAAAGGATAGTGAATTGATTTTTAAACTCAGCTTCTGTGTACTCTATCAGCTTCTTAGTACTTGGAAAAGCTACAAAGTACAGGTTCTCCTCATCCTCAACAATGAGGATGTATGGGAATGACACACCATCTGCGTTTCGTTTAGCTGTATGAGCATTTGAGGAAAGCTGCATAGTATTTGCGAGTGTGTTACCAAATTGTGACATAGCTAACTCCTTTATGGGTGATTGAGTGTGTTGCACTGTTTATACTTACTATATACTATCTCCGTATAAACAGTGCAAGTAAATAATACACAATCTTTAATTAGTGTACTGCACTCTAAATTGATAGATACATTCCATTATATCATCTTCGTAGTTAATGGGGATTTGACTGAGGATGTAATTAGTCTTTCCGAATCTCTGATAGTTGTAGGGCACTGCTTCACGTGTCCAATTCTCATGGAAAGCGACGAACATATCAAACTGATCATCTGTGAGCGAATCGATGAACTTGCAAGTACCGTCTAACAATGCTTCTCTTGGGATGTTTGCAGTGTTGCCTGTGCTGTAGTTACTTGTTGAAGATTGCATAGTGTGCCTCCATTATGAAGGGATTTATTTTAAGCTAAGACTTATATTTATTCCTAGCTTAATTATAATATACACTATCTTATAGAAATGTACAAGAAAAAAGTGCAACAAACAAAAATAATTATTATCGATCGCAACTTTTCTTACAGTAAACAAGTGCTTCTTCTTGTTGCTGAGGAGTACCGTGTAACAGCATAATCTTGGCAATTTGATCATTGGTAGCATTACGTACTCCAAGAAGAGCTACATAGTCATTCGGCTCAAGGGCTACATTAGCAGTGAATCGGGCTTTCCCTATATCATCCCATAATGTGATTTTAGTAAGCGCAGCACGGAGTCGAAAAGCTTCATCAACTAGTTGCTTGACTACAATGCTACCTGGAGGAGGAAGCAGATCAGCACACCTTCTCATCCTCTTTAACTCATCAAAACTTATCATAATATACCCTGTTTATATATTTACGACGCGAAAACCTCGTACCTCGATCACTCTAAAACTTTATGCATCGACTAGCTTCTTCGTCTTCATCAAACACAATTTTAGCAGATTTTATCTGTTCAAAATACCCCATCCAAAAACAACTTATTTTATACAGCACTCCATTATCATCAAACAGATACATTTGATACTTATCAGGACATAGCCAATAGCAACCAATGCTGGGAGGTGCATCCTTTCCATGCCTTGAAGACCACCTTACTGCATCCCAATATTCATAATGTGCTTTGATAGCGAGTAGAGCTTGCTTTGCTTTATCAATGTCATTCCAGCATATCCCCAAAAGATTACTGGCGCTCTCAGATCTTTCCGAATCTCCAGTAGTGTACTTGACTTTTATAGTGTACATATCCAACCTCTATTTCGAAACTTTCTTTTTCATCACGTCTTCTTTAGTGTATGCTTGCACATCGTTTACATTAGTCTCAGCATCCAAATCATACAGTGCTTTTTGACTGGGTGATGTTGCTCTATGCACTATCGCTTTAGTTGATGCTACTGGCGCTCTAAGGCAATGACACGCCATTCCAACAGCACACAGACCGAGAAACAAGATGAATATTAATTTTTTGAAATCCATTAGTACCTCCTACTACACACTTCCTACTAAACAACGAAGGGTGATCAACGTCCTCTACGCTAATCACCCTTAAATCTACTGCTATATCAAGTACATGTTAGCACGACTCTATCTTCTGCAATAGCTGACTGTACTCTCTCAACTGATCAGCTGTAGCGGCAGCCCATGAAACTATAGTGCCCATAATCCCTTCGCCGTTTTTGACATTCTTTGCGACCATCTCAGCGTCCACTCTTGAAAACCTCTTCACTAAATGTGGCAGCCCGGTAGGTGTTGGTCCTGACACGACCTCTTTCCTATCCAGCGTTAAAATTGGATCAACATAAACTTTACCGACCTTGATGATAAACGGCGTGTTGGTAAGTATTGTTCCGCCTGGGCTTGAAAGGGCTCGCACCATTTCCTTCTGCACATCTTTAATCTGGGCAATCAATTCTTCCTTTGCGATTTCTTTTTCACTTTTCATGATCGTCTCCTTTATGGATTATGTTTTAGTGTACTAAAAAGTGTGCTACAATTTACTCTTACTTATTATATACACTTTTTTAAAAATGTATGCAAGAGAAATAATACAGCTTATGCATTATTTTTAAAGAGTCTGTGGGAACTCCTTAAACTGTGCAACAGTGTCAATCACTTCCGTAGTGGAAGAAGTACTCTGCTGTAGCTGCACTAAGAACTCAACAATCCCAGGGCGTCTTGATGCTTTAGGACGCATCTCAATCACGATAATCTTAGGAGCCTCTGCACCGTAGCGATCAACTGCTCCAGCATTCAATGCTTTAGTCAATCCCTGCAAAGAGATATCGAACACTCCTTTCTTAACGATGCAGAAGTGCTGGCCCTGCCTGATAGCTTTAACAGTTACTTTGTATGCTCTTACTTCCTTCATTTTCTTCACACCCAGACCGAATATATTTTTAACAAAACTTGGGATCCTCATCACTGTCTCCTTATGTAGACTGTTATTTGATGTACTACGAATGAACTACGTTAGATTTCTTTATTAGCGATCTTAACTAACTGCCCAGCATACTTCTTCATCTTGCTTCGTGCAATCATCATTTGCTTAGGGCTTAATGGACTGCGATGAATGGGTTGTTTCTCCCAACGCATGATTTGCTTTGCAAAGCTGCTGAGTATATTTGCATCAGCACCATTGAAACCAACACCGTTATCTTCTCGTGTTGTTTCAGTAGCCTGCTCTGCATCAGTTTGTTTCTTGTAAATAGCAACGACACCTCTCGTTAACCATATATCGTTGCGCATTAACTGTGCTACAATTTGCTCTTTAGTGTACGTGATGTTAGTAATCTCTGGCATGATTTTCTCCTTTATGGATGCGTTGCGTTATGCATTGCTCTATTATGTCTTAACAATACACTTTTATTTAACGCAATGCAAGAAAAAATGCACTAGTCAACTGCTTTTAATTATTTATTAAAAACACAATCGTCCGCTGTTGGTTCATCTCCTGATCGAAGGCCAGAAACCTCTTCATAACATGCATCAAATCCTGTAGCTGTTAAACGCCCTCTTTCAATGCAACCGCTTACGTATTCGATCATAGTTTTCCCTATCTTTTCTGGAACACCTCTAAGGTCATGACAGAGTAAAAATCTCTTTTTGTCGTACTTTCTGACTATTGTATACCCTACTCCAGGTTCGACAGAGACTACAACTGCTTTATAATCTCTATCCCCATTATTGTATACCAATTCTCTCCTTTCAAACATCACTCCACCTCTATTATAGATTGTATGTACACTTACGCACGAGTCCGTCGTACTTCGGAGGTAATTTAAAACCAGCCACAAATGCCTTCAGCTTCTTTTTTATCACGCACTGCTTTGATAGATTTGATTACATTTTCAGCATTCGTCTTGCCGAGGCAAAACATATACTGATTCTCAACATCCCACCAAAAATCAAACTTATGGTAGTCACGCTGTGGATTCAATGCTTCAGGAAGGTATGACATTTCCTTTAATCGAAAATCCCCAATCAGTCTTTTAACATAGCCGAGGACTGTATCTTTATCTTCGGGTCGGCAAATTATGAACAGCCCTACACCATCAACACGTTTAAAGCTGGTGGGAAACACAGCAAGCATACTTACTTGCTTGCACATCTGCTTGAGCGATTTAGGAAGAGCACCAAACTCAAACTCACTTGATCCCATGTAATCAAAGCGAATCAACATATCGATTCCTGTTATAGGACCTTTGACATCCTGGAATCTACCACGTTGAATTAAATATGGATTTTTCATTGTTATCTCCTTTCTGTATAACGTGTGTCCATCAATACATCGAAACAATCCATATCAGCACAACATAAAGGACAGATGTGCTCACCTACTGCAAGTTCATCACCACAAATGCACTTCCATTTCCGGCCATGATACTTGGCAAAATCTCCGGAAGGGAGTTTCCAATCATCTACCAATCTGGTGTCATCCTTGTAGTAGTACACTAATGCACTAACAGTTACGCCGCCTTCCACCACAACATCAATTAGCTTGCGTTCATAGTGATTGTGCTCATTGTCAGGGTAGTATCCTTCAAGCCTGTCAACATGCTTTAAAGTATCAGCATCGACAAAATATACCTCGCCAACGATTGAATAGGTAGGCTGAAGTGTAATGGCAGGAAACGACCCATTCGAATACATTGTGTAATTATCGACTGTCTCGGCTTTGCCAATAAAATCAGCACCCTCAAGAAAGTTATGGTTCCCTTTTCCTTTCAACAACGTTCCGTAAACAAACAAAAATTGAAGACCCTTCATTGTATACTCCTTATGAGATTGAACAAGGGCAACACAGTGTACATGCTGCCCTTGTAGTAATTATGTAGTAATTATGTAGTAATTATGTAGTAATTATGTAGTGATTAACGTACTGTAGCAACCCTGAACAACTCGGTGCCGACAAAGTGTCCTTTAGCATTACGTTTCTTGATCTTGCCTGCCTCAACGTCAACCAGGGCGCGACCAAATACCCGTTTGATTGCTGAAACATCGAAAACAGTCCATTTAGTATTAGTTACTTTGATAGTTTTTGCGGTTGATTTTGACATGATGTGCTCCTTTATGAAGTTTTTATTGTGTTGCATTGTTTATACTTAATATATACTATATCTTTTTAAACAATGCAAGTAAAAAATAAACTATTGTTATAAATTATCACGCATTGCTTGCAAGATACATTTTGATTTTGTGCAAGCACCACAGTTTTGTTTTAGTACGTGTTGCTTTGCCTTTTTATTACAATACTTGCAAGTACCCATTGCTTTGTAATCAGTCGTATCAACACGTTTTTCAGCTGCTTTGATTGCATCATGTACTTTTGACATAGTATGCTCCTTTTTATAAGGTGTACTTAGTGCGTTATGCACTGTGTTAACTAATGTATAATTATATATAGCATTTTATTAAACACAATGCAAGCAAAAAGTACATTATTCTCTTTTGCACCGTTTATTTATCTTTGATGATGTGAATGCTAACCAGGGTTTTCGATCTCGTTCAGTAAGTTTGCGCCAAAAGTAATACACCTTGCCAAACATCATGCCAACACCGAGGTATTTTAATTCTTTGCCAATTGGCATAGCATCGTATGCAGTGCGTAATTCAGCACAGTATGAATACTGTTGCAGCGTACCATTAATTCTCCAGGTATGTGTCTTCATAATAAGCACACTAAACGGTTCCCTGTCTCTCTCGATATGTAGCATACGCATCATTATACCTGTTAGTTATATTTACGCACGAGTCTGTCGTACTTTAGGCTTCCTGAATAAGTGCATCATAAAGGTGTGTATACGGACGATGGTTGCAATAATGACCATCGATTAAATCTGCACATTGCCAACCATTACGTATCTGCCAAAGATGTTTGTAACCTTTATTAAAAGAAGGACCGTTCCTTTGTATAGTTGACTCATCTATTGTCCAGTCATACTCAATCGCTACCGCATATTCTTCTTTATATCGTTCGTTCATTGTGTTCTCCTTTATGAAGTTTTTATTTGTACTGTTTTACTGCTGCATTGTTTATACTTAATATATACTATATCTTTTTAAACAATGCAAGAAGAAAATGCGATTTTATTTATACTTTTTGAGGTAGTAAAATGCAGCCCAACGGGGAGTATGATGTTGTGTAAATAGTTCTTCAACGTCTTCCCAAACAATACGTCCAGCTATTCTTTGAGTATACGATGGGTTAAGCACTATTAACGCATTTTCGAAGGACTTCAACCATGTTTTCTTATCTTGCACCTTTTCTCTAGTAATACGATTATCCCTCTTCTTTCCCATCATAACCCTCTCAACTGTTAATACACTTACGCGCGAATCCGTCGTACCTCGATCAAACAAGAATGTACGGTTTATTCCACTGACCGATGTTGATGTAGGTGTACCAACCCACATCAAAGTAATCAGTCATAGTGTCCGAGCGATCATGATTACCTACGTTCATTGCAGCATGTACTTCTTTAAGAAACTCACCTGCTTTATCAGTCCATTTGTCAATATAATATTCATTAACATCAACATACTTAGCAGGCACATACTCACAAAAACCAAAACCGCGAAGTTTGTTGGTTGCGCACTGCTCTTCAACTCGTTTATTGTACTGCTTGAGGAAATCGATCGGCCCACTTTTGATATTCAGCACAAGCCCTGAATGATGCTGAACTGCGATAGATGCTTTGATGTTGTACTTTTTACAGATGGCTTGAATAACCGGAGCAAATTCTTTTTTGTGTTCCTGCGACATGTATGCACACATTGCTTTTCTCCTTTATGAAGTTTTTATTTGTACTGCTGCACTGTTTATACTTAATATATAGCATATCTTTGTAAACAGTGCAAGAAGAAAATGCGCTAGTTGTTTAATCTTTAGGGGTATACTCGACTACTTCAACTTCCACATACCCAGCTTCCTCAAGCACACCTGCTACATTCATCTCTGCAAACTCTAGTTGATCTTCCTCTTTGCAGAGATGCAGAAAATGGGCACTATGAGGATTTTCAGGATGTATAAAAGCTATTGGACTTCCAGGATGCATAATAACATATACCTTTTTAATATTAGCCATTGCACTCACCCTTGAGAATAGTATGTATCAGGGCAACCATTAGCGGCTGCATTTGTTTTTGCATTGTTAAGATTCAGGACTAAGGACACGATGGTTTTGGGCTTGGTATTGATTTTCTTATTGCCCTTCTCGTGCTGGTAGGAATGTCCAATGTCCAGCGTGTAGGAAAATGACTGTGTAAGTTCAGCAAGCGTTCCTGTACTTACTGTTTCTCTGCCACGCCTGTGTGAAATAACTTTATACGTTTTGCTAGTTGCCATTGCATTCTCCCGTTATGTGAGTTCTTATTTGTACTGCTGCACTGTTTATACTTAATATATAGCATATCTTTTTAAACAGTGCAAGAAGAAATTAAATTAATCGTTACTTTTACCACCCCTCCTCATCGAAATCGTGACATGCAAGTACAGCATCTTTAGCTGTGAACGCTACCCCAATTGTAGATTCCTCACGGTTCAATACAAATGCCTCATTTTTTTCAAGTTTAGCTATGTTTGAATTAAGGAAATTAAGTATATTACAGAAATAATCTTCACGCACCATAGCGTGAAGCACTTCAACTAATGTGTAATCGGTATAGGTGGAAAGTTCAGCATCCATCATTTCTTCAAACGCATCCTCAAACGCATTCTCGTCATCTTTATGCACTCTTTTTAATTCTACAACTTTAGTATAAACAGAACGCAAAGTAGTAAGCAACAAGTCTTTATCAACTTTTATTTTGTTTGAAAACTCATCACCTCTACATGCACCCTCTTCGTAAATGTATACCGTGTTGTTTCCCATTATATGCTCCTTTATGAAGTTTTTTATTATTGTGCTACTTTGTTTATATAAATACTATACACCAACTTGTAACAGAATGCAAGGAAAAATTATACTATTTTAATTTTTATGATGCACAGGTCCAGTAACACTCCATTCTCTAGGAAGTGGATCTCCTAACTGTAAACCGCTATCCCATTTAGGCAACTCAACGAAAACGTACCATCCATTTTCGATTACTACATATCCTCCACCTTGAGTAGCAAACACTTCTCTATCTTCCTCGTTTCCCATTGTGTGCTCCTTTATGGAATTTTATTGTACTGCTGCATTGTTTATACTTACTATATCTTTTTAAACAATGCAAACAGAAAATACATTTTATTTATTTTTTAATACAAAAATTGCTGTTTTCTTTAAAGCAGGCCCGCTGACGGAATCTCTGGCACAATCACACTGCAATGTATTGTCAATTTTAGCGATGCGGGTATCTCTCAGAGTCTCGATGGTTGCACATACTCCCGCAAAGTCTCTAGCATCATCATAATCGTAATCAAAATACTTGATCTTGCGCTCATCGTTCATCGCATACAAAGTACCCAGCATATTTTCCCAGATAGCGATGCGGTGATTTTTAGTCGGTCTCATCTTACGTCCACGAGTACCTGCGAAGTATACGATCTCTGCCATTGTGTGTTCCTTTATGGAAAGTTTAATCTTATTTGCTTTGTATGGTTAAACTATACACCCTCTTTGAAAGGTATGCAAGAAGAAAATACACTATTTTTTAATTTTCTGCTTGTCTTGTTCGTCTTTCCAAACAAGCTTTCGATGATCTTTAAGTTTTTTCTTTTTCAGCTCCTCATCCTTCACACCACGTACAAGAGCTTCTTTTCGTTTCTCTTCTATAGTCTGCATCTCTGCTCCTTATAAGCTGTTAACATATTTACGCGCGAATCTGTCGTACTTCGAGGTTACTGTAACGCGAGTTCATTCCTGATAAAGTCCATCTTCTTAGAGAACACTACAAAGCGACCTACACGTTCAAACACTGATACAGCGTAATCATGTGCATGACCTGAGTAAAAATCGAGTGCTTTTTCATAGTTACCGTCAGCTGCTTTTAATTTCTGTTTGAAGATTCTACACCCTGTTCGAAGATTATATTCAATATCGTACTTCTGTTTCTCATCAATGGTTATATGCGCTTCAACGAGGATCTGTGTAAGCCCTCCAGCATCGGCGACAGAAGTTAACTGAGAATTAAAGAAACTTTCTTTTTCAGCCAACCCAACAAGGAGTTCAACAGGTATCTCTTCTTCGTCTGCTACTTTTACGATGATTTTTGCTTGTAGCTCGGCAATCTCTTTAGCAATCTTTGAGTAACGGGCTCTTTGATAAGCAGCAATATCATTAATACGCTTATCAACTTTCACAACTTGACTGAGATGGTCTAAGACTGCAACTGGTTGATGAATGGGTTCGTAAATAAGCCAGCTAGTTAAAGCTGCAATGAAAACAATTAATGTGAATACTACAAGACGGAAAATTTTAGAAATGGTACTCCTGACTTTTTGAAAAGACTTCATTATGAACTCCTTATTAAACTATTTTGAATACTACTTAAATATATGACTATTCGAAATATTCTTTATGTAACCTAACAGCCATACTTTTTGTAACGCCAAGTTCTGGGTATGTGCAATCAATGTGCTCAAACAAATCATCGACCGTACATCCTTCCAGGGCTTCATATTCAGCGTCAATGAAACTCACTGCTTTACTGTAAATCTGCTCACCTGTTTCGGTCATTGTGTCACTCCTTACGGTAAACTTTTGCTTTCTTATCTACGTTATACACAATGTTTTATAATATTGCAAGAAGGAAATGCACTTTCTATTTTTTCGTGTACATCCGCATAACAGTAATACGGTGAGGATGGAATTTAAAAATCTTGGACAGTACCCATTGCCCTGCACTTCGAATCATCTTAATCATGCTCTATCCTTTTACTTGTTTATATATTTACGCGCGAATCCGTCGTACCCTCAACCTAATTGGAAAGGTAACACAACCCACGTCACTTATCTTCTTTAAGAGCTTCTGCGATCATGCCCTTGTATTGTTCAACAAAATAAAGCTCGGCGAAACTAAAGTCAGGAGTATTGGATGGCTCCTCTTCCAGCATATTAAATGATTTTTCAGCCCACAATCCAACATGTTGAGCTGGCGAACCCTCAGGATCATCAGCAATACAATCTCGCACATATTCAGCTACACCAGACATTCGCATCTTTTTGACAAGTGCTGCTAGAACAAGTTCCACATTTTTAGCATCGTTGATATACATGTAAGACTCCATTATGAAATTTTTATTCTGTTACATTGTTTATATAAATACTATACATGATCCTGTAACGAGATGCAAGATAAAAATACATAAAATAATAAAAAAGGGCTATAGCAGATCGCTATAGCCCTTAAAATGGAAAGATACTTGTAAGTGGTTTTCGGTGTAGTTGATATCGCTTGCGTTTTGAGTAATTAGCTCAACGACCCTTTCTCTTGGGACTCCGTGTATCTCGTGACCCGGACATTAGTTTCTCCATCGCCATGGCTAATCGGGCTCCTAAGACCTGTACGTTACCACATTCCTCTCTTCCTTTTGTTCCAAGTACTTTCCATTTCTTAAACATTAGGATTGGCAGCTCTCCACCGCCTCAATTACATAAGGATCCCTCCTCATAACTAATGTTCGTCATGCATGAATTCGTTTTATCGTATCGGGAGTATTGTGTTTATTTATCAGTATCTCGTATCCTGTTCATGGCCGGTGCTCCTTATCGAAGGAGAAAGGTTATTGGTTTTTGCGTATAGGCCCAATCCGGGCGAGCAAAGCTTCTTTGTTCCAGTCGTTTTTATACTGCATTGTTTATACTTAATATATACTATATCTTTTTAAACAGTGCAAGCAAAAAGTGCTACCAAATGTTTTTTATTTCTACTACCCTGTCAATACAGCCGGCACCGACACATACAGTCAAATCCCCTTCCAACAGAGAAATGTCAAAAACAGAATAGGTGTCACCTTCCTCATTACAATCGGCAATACGCTGTTTAATACTTTTCACAGTCAACGGCGGTTCATCCTCATCAACACCGGAACCGCAGGTTCTGTCAGCAACGGCTGTCCACACCTTCAACGGATCATCACCTTGAAATATTTTATGCCAAGGCCCATTAAAGTCATCACCTACTACCAACAAACGTAAAGTTCCTTTTGACATTACTAGTCCTCCTCAATATTTAAACCTTTTGAAGCATAGTGAGCACATTGTTCTTCATATGCTTTATTCTCGCCATATGCAACAAGAGCTTCGTACACTTTGTCACTAATGGTGTCATCTTTAAGCATATCTTCAAGTAGCGACTGATTGTCATTTGTCATCTGCATAATAACATCAATGTCTTCACTGGTAATAGCAATAATGTTACTCACACTACCATCAAGTTCAACATACCCTGTATTAACTTCGGCTTCTGCAGGATCAGGAGGTTCTCCGCCACATGAATAACTAGGACCAGTTCCAGGAGAACCAGCACTGTAAAACATATCGGTAATATGAATGATAAAGCTGAGGTTTTTGTAATCTACTGGAATTTGAACGTCCATGATGTACTCCGTTATGAAGTTTTTTATTTATGCTGCTTTACTGTTGCATTGTTTATACTTAATATATACTATATCTTTTTAAACAATGCAAGCAAAAAATAACGTATCACAACAAAATATTATAAATTGTTGTAAAATTCAAGAAGTTCTTCAATTGCTTGCCCACCATCAACTTGCGCTGTGTAATGCCAAACCCGGTACTCATTCTGCCACATATTATATGTGAACTTCTTAAAGAAACCGTCTTTTGCTCTACCACTGCCTATCAATGTTTCGGTGTCTAAAACTTGTTTACAATGTGCAATTGTGAGATCTTCACCAACATTGACATGTCCCATACAGAATCCCCTTTTGTTATTTATCTTTTTAAAAAATCAAGAGCCTCTTTCGCGACTTCCTGCATAGCAACAGCGTCTTCTGCTGTCTCAACAAACATTTTCATGATTGTCTGTAAAGCTAGTTGCATGTCACGATAACGTACTGCAAGCACTCTTGTTGAAAACGATTGCCCATCAGCTTCAACAACAGGAGGCATTTGATCCCAATTTGTTACGATTTTGATGTTATCGATGCCTTGAACTTGTGCATTCTTTTCGACTAATGGTGTGTCATCAAAGTATACATAGGCACGAAAACCATTGCTGTTAAAATTAAAATCTATTTGAAATGAGGATAATGTACTTTTGTACGTTTTTGATGTCGGTGTTGTAGCAAGTGCTTCCTTTATCATATAAGTGATAGTTTCGTTAGCTGCTTTTATAGCTTCATCCCTATCACCTGTATAAAGGGTTTCATCACTATTACGATAGTATAAAATAGTTGCTGACATTTTTAAGCGGCGTTTTGTTTTCCCACCATCATTATAACTTTGACCCCAGCTAAGTTGTGTATTGAAATATGAACTGATTGCTGTCTTAACGAGAGTTGTCAAAGGTACTATTGGTGCTATTTTAATTTTATTAGACATATCAGGCTCCTTTATGGTTTGGTTTATTGTTTATGCTTTATTTAAAATAAATATACTATATTCTAATAAGGTATGCAAGACAAAAATACACTCAATCAAAAAAATCAATAAAAAGGGTAACCGGCACTATTACCAGGTTACCCTTCGTTGTTTACAGAGATTCTTTTTGTTTCATTGTATCGAACAGTTGAAACAATTACTACGATTGTACTTCAAACATTTCTTCTAAAGGCGTTTCGGTCATTCTCAGCCTAGACCAATCATTTTAAATTTAAATAATTATGGAGTTCAACCTAACGTATCGGACCGTCTCTAATCATCATTTCCTCCTTAGCTTTGGCATGTTCGGGGCCCGGCGCTCATCGTGGCCGGTGACAATTTTTGATTTCTATACGCTTCTGTTCTTCTTTGGGACCTACCGGACCGAAAGGCGTCCCCTTCGACCCGGTTCCCAACCTGACATGACTCATGATTAGCCCGTCAGGATTTCTACGAGCCGGCAAGAATGGCCGGCTAACATAAGCGGCTTGGAAGGACGTCATATCCAGTTCAGTAGATCTAAATTTGTTTAGATCCAGGACGATACCGGAACGTCAAAGATACATCCAAGGCGCAATCAGGGTGTTCACGCGGCGAAAATGGCTCGCCTACAACTTCTAAGCAGCCTGAGCATTTAAGTACGAAATCATGCTCCGGGCGCCGCATTAAACACCCCATGGAAACTAGAAACAGGAGCGGATTCACCAACTACTTGGATTTACCTAATGCCCACTGAATCTCTGTGTTTCCACCTTTGTACATTTACTATTATACAACTTCTACAACACTTTGCAAGAAAAAAGTTTACTCTTCGTAATTTCCTTTTCCGTCACACGCATTGATGAGTTCCTCGAGTTCATCATCAGTTCCAACATTAACAATTTCAAGACCATTTATAGTGTCATCACCATATCCAATTGTAAAACGATAATCATCTGCATCATAATACTCTTTAACATACACCATGACAGCCTGGATATTACACACATCATACCCAAATGAATACTTTTCCCACATACTGTTCACCTTATGCTGTTTTGAAACACTGTGAGCGATAACGTCCATTAATAACATCACGCATTACAAGTTTTCCACTTGTAGCAGTATGCCAAAAAAGACGTGCAACTTGTCCAAGACGCTCAACAACAAATGACGTTTTACTTTTGCTGGTGATATTCCAAACTGCATTATTTACTTTGATTACGTGTTGCATTGTGCGCTCCCTTTATGTGAGGATTTATTGTATTGTTGTACTGTTGCATTGTTTATACTTAATATATACTATATCTTTTTAAACAATGCAAGAAGAAAATGCATTAATCTTTTTTATTGTTGTTTTCCTGAGAAATAGAAACAAACGTTGGTGTCAGTTTACCAATCTGTTCACCCAAAAATGTACATACTAAAAAGATGCCGACTATGTGCCAGTATGGAATATGTTGATATACTGGCGGAATAAAAGACAAATACACAGGCGCAACACAGTTCCAAGCATAATATGAGGGTATTGCTGAAACAATAGCAAACGCTACATTAATAAGAATCTTCATCAAAGCAATAACATACTCTAGACCAAACATAGAACTCTCCTTTATTAGTTGTGTTTACATTACCACGTACTCAATAGTTTCACCGTTTGCGTTGATGCAAAATTCGTAATCCTGTTCTTCAAGAGTGACTGCGAGAAAATATGCACCTTCATCATTAGGGTCATTAAAGTACTTTAAAGCTGATGCTTTTGAAACCGGTGCCCACAAAACGTTTTGTGCCTTTGCTTTTGGTTTTTCTTTCATGCACTTTGTAGCAAGCTCAGTGACATCCTGTTTAGGCATTGTTATACCTGCATAGTTCTCCTTTGCTTCAGGAACAAATTGCTGTACATATTTAAGAAACGTACCTACAACAGGTTGTATAACCATGACATCTTTCCTTATGAAGATTTATTTTTACTATTGCACTGTTTATACTTAATACATGTAAACTATAGCATATCTTTTTAAACAGTGCAAGCAAAAAGTAAATTAATTAGCAACAGTTACGTCTTCAATACGCTCATCAGGACGCACTACAGCGTTAAAAAATGCAAGCAACCTTGAATTATTAGCAACTGCATTGCCTAGACGGAAAATTGCGGCGTTACTTGCCTCGGCAACATAGTATTCAACTGACATCCCCCAAGCTGTATACAGTTCATCAACTGTAATGTTGACGACCCAACCAATATAAGGCACTGTAACAAAGCTATTAATAAGTTGTGAGCCTTCAAGAATAACACGGGCCCTCATGTACTGCTCAGGGCTTGCTATAGCAAACACAGTATTAGCCCACATGACACCTCTGGCCAAGACGAGATTCTGCAGGACATAGGGGTTAACGACGACATGACCACTACCACCTGTAGTATTGCAGAAGTCTTGCAACAGTGCAATCTGCTCGTCTAGCGGTTTCTTAAAGTATGATGTAGTACCTTTCCCTAACAGGTCGCGAAGGGCAAGGGCAGCGGCGAATGTTTTAGCATTGATTGATAAACTAGGCATGATGTAGCTCCTTTATGAAGATATTTATTCTTAGTGCGTTATTGCACTGTTTATATAAAGAATATACACTAACTTTATAAACAATGCAAGAAGAAAATACGTATTGGTGTTATTTTTCGTACTTTCCTTTTGGGAGAGGAAGACCATGTGTATACATTACCTCATCATGATCTTTTTTAGCATAAGGCACAATAATATCCCATGTGCCCTCACCACCTACATGATCTCTTCTTTTCGAAAAAGAAATATTGACGTTTGTTATTTTTTTAACATAGTCAATTGCTTCCTGACGTGATTCTGGAGTGAGGAACTTCCCTCTCGCACTGATACGATATCCTACAGCTAACTTCTCAATCAGCATAGGTTGTGGGAAGTCAAATAAGTTACATACTTTTGCAACATTTGCTTTTTTTCCTTTTGAAATTGCCATTCGTTATACACCTGTTAATATATTTACGCGCGAATCCGTCGTACCTCGAGATTAATAATAAATGGTTTTCACAGGTTAGGGGTGACCAATCCCTTCGCCTTCCTTTAGGTCAATCAGGATTATCTAGACCGCTTCGGACCATTCCAGGTATTGAAGCGCCTGCTACTCACCAAAATTATATTATCGGGAACGAACAACCACTGTAATGGGTTTATGCGCACCATCTTCAAGAGCTGCCATTGGGTATTCCTGAATCCATTTAAGAGCATCAAGTACCTCAGCGAATGTAGTCCCCATTCGTAATTCCGAAAGATTTATTTCAGAGACTAGAATAGTAACAATAGCAAACCGAAGAGTTTTGAGTACTACAATATGCTCATTGGCCTCAGAAGCGTGTCGCTCAAAATGAGACAGTACCACCCGCACTTTTTGAAGCAGCCCGTTGTACACCAGCAAATGATGATAATTTTTAAAATCCTTACCCTGCTGTACAACCTCGACAATCGGATTAAGCCGAGTCACGTCATGTGCAATCTCAGGCAAGAATACCAGAGTGCTACTGGAAGTTTTGAACCTGAAATCAACAGGTCCATTTTCCTCCTGTCCTGCTTCGACTTTCTGTTCATTTATAGCATCTTGGAGCCGTTTCACGAGTATGCTGATATTAGTTATATCATCACCGATATAGTCCGCTACTTCATGTGCTACTTGTTGTTGTACGATTTCCCGCACCTCTGCTTGTCGCCTTTCACGCATTCGTTCTCTCATCTCTTCGCTTATCATTATGGACCTCTCTTATTAAAATATTTGCATTCTTTTTGTACTTCTTGATTAAAGTAATTTTACAAATGTTGCCTTTCCTGCTATGGTTGTAATTTCCTGACGTGAAGCTCCAAACTCCTTGAACATAAACGTACAGATTGTCTGTTCCTGTGTATCAGAGATTGTAGTCGCTCCTTTATTAAAGGACACGATCTCAAATTCAGGAGCTGCACGTTTATACTTGTCAAAAATACCATCCTGCAATGCTTTCACACAATCATCAGGGGTAATATCGTAGTTCCCAATCTTGACAATATTGAAATGGAAATCCTTTATAACATCGGTACCAGTTAGTACTACTTTGATACGTTTCTTACTATTCATAATGACTTCCTTTATATTTGAGTATTATACTGTATTATTATTTATTATGCAAGCTAAAATTAAATGTCGTACACTGTTGCGTCTAGGCCTATTAATTCATCATTAAAGATCCTTTCCACAACAGACCAATCACCACCAGCGAGACCACACCCAATCTTTGGCATTCTGATTTCCCAACCGCTGTAATGGAGACGTACTTTTTGCAAACAAGAACGAATAGCACCATACTCAACAGGGGTTTTATTATTTCGATCGCCTAATCCAAATTGAGTGTAACAGTTTACAATATCGATGAAACGTATATCCCTATTTTGGATTGTAGCAACCGTTGTACATGAAAAGGTTCCCAGTTTTGCAGGATCACCCAATGCTGTTTTCTTGTCAGCAACATAAATCTCAGGGTACTTCTTTCGCAAGTATGCAGCGATACCACCACCCATAATATGAAAACAATTACATCCATGCAGGATTACAATATTATTCACCCTGTTAGGATTGTATATATCGGTGAGAATATCTTGATTGATAATTTCCATGTCTTTTCCCTTTATGTGGAGGTTTATTGAATGCAGTTATATTTGATCTACAAATTCGATAGCTCGTTCTTCGTCACTACAGTACGATTTGATCTCTCTTCCATTATGAAAATGGATAAGAGGAGCTTCCTCATCAAGCAAATCTGCGTAAAACTTATGTCCTTTATATTCCAAAACTAAAACAGTAGATTGGACATTCCTGACAGCCATTTTGTACTCCTTATTGTGTTTGTAGGATTAAACAACCTTTAATTGTTTAATTTTATTAATGTATGCCTCATCAAATTTGAATTGAAGCATTCCTTGTACTATGATATCTCTATACTCCTTTGAAGGATGTATAAAGTTATCAGTACGATCTTTTACAGCTATATACACTTCAACCTTTTCACGGAGAAAAGAAGTAGTGAGTTGAGTTCTCTGATAGTGTATGCCATTTCCTTCAGCGACATCAAGTTGTTTTAAATCCTCTGCTGTGATATTATAAATAATACCGTATACAACACCACCCTTCGAATATTTGATATTTGCTTTAGCAGTCTTATCAAGACCTTTCTTATTGAAAACTAATTTACAGTCATTGAGATAATCAAGACCTACAACCGAAGCTGAAGGACAACGTTTCAACATGCGCGATTCTAAACAATTTGATCCATATGCAAAATAGTACATTTGTTAGCCCTCCTTCAGCACGTCTTTTTCTCCAAAAGTAAGCGAGTGCTCTTCACTTAACTTCTCAAAATATTGTTTAGCTTCAAACAACCCTGTACCTTGTTGTATTCTATGGTACTCTCTAACACACGAAAGAAAATTGTAAATCCGAGAATACTCGATAAAATATTGATCGAGTTCCATTAATAATTAGGGAGTCCATTATTGCACCCGAACTCTTTGATGTGCCCTGTATCATGTAACCAGTCCACACGATCTTTAGCAACTCTTAGAGTTGAATGAGCAATCGTTCTGTGATGCTTGATACAGGATATGAACGTATGCTCCTTAGCATGTTCAATAACGCTTCGATCAAAATCAGTGAGTTCAGGTGCATAGACTTCATGCATATTATCAAAGGTGCATTTACCATCTGTTATTGTATTCACAGCGTTGATAATTGCTGAAGGGCGACGCTTTGCGATTTCATGAACAAGATCGTACAGGCGACCGAATCGCTGTGCTTCAACAATAAGTGATATGGCTTTCTTATGATTTTTTGAATTGGACATTGTGATACTCCTTTATGAGTTATTTATTGTTGTGCATTTGTTTCTTTATTATGATTAAACTATACACTTTCTTATTTTATTATGCAAGCAAAAAATGTGGGTTTTGTTAAATTAAATAAATGTGTGTCTGTAACGCTTTATCTCTCATCTCACAATAAATCTTCCACCATTCATCCCTACAGGATTCAAATTTAAGTTTACTGAAAACAAATTCTCTTAACTTCATAGAATCTCTAGATGACTCCTTAGAGAATGTTTTACGAAAACATGAAGTTTTATTAGGCATTAACTCATAGTCAAGAGGTAACGTATAGTAATCTTTAGCAGACTGAATGATAGCGGTACGCATTTCATAAGGAAGGATATTGACAACATGCCCATGAACAACAAAAGGGTGACAGAGAATTTCATATCCAAGAGGCATTTGTTTGACAAGAAGACGAGTTAGTCTCTGGCGACTGCGGTATACTTCAATTTCCATATAAGCTGTTTGTATATTTACGCGCGAATCCGTCGTACCTCGAGGTTTAGCACGGTTTAAACCCTTTATTAATATCGATACGGTTTAGTTTATCTTTTGCATCTCTACAATCACAACATTTTGCAACAACATACTCATCATACCATATCAAATATGTAAGATCGATATCAGAGAGCTGCCACTGATACCCACATGATAAACATTTAAACCATTTTTGATCTTCATACATGATAAACTGTAGACACACTTACGAATAAGTGTGTCGTACCTCGGTTAGTTAAATACAGTTTTAAATATCGTGACTTTCACCAAATGTTGATGTAGTACTCCCGAGACTCAGATTAGCGTTAAACCCTGCACGATTACGACACGCAATCACTGACTTTGCAATACTGATCTCTGTAGCTTTTCTGAAGATATTAATACCTGCTCCTGATTTCTCCGCATCACCCATAGTGCCAACATACCGTATCACAACTTCTTTAGCACACGCACCACATTCATTAATCTTACCTTGACGATTATGGGGAATCTTATCGTCAAAGTCCTCGGTACATACTGCACATGTTCTGATCATAGTAAAACCTCCTGTTATAGTGAGTGATTATTGTGTAACTGTTAACTACTATACAAAAGGTTTTAATGTTGTGCAAGTTATTTGTGCTATTATTTTGTTTTTGCTCTTTTTAGATGTCTATGCGCCATTACAATAAACATACTACAAATAATTACGGTACTTATAGTACCTACAACAAGAAGATCATGTATTACTTCTGTCATAAAGACCCTTCTTTAATTAGTTTTATAATGTTTTTGTGATTCCCGGAATATCTTTAACTTTACGAGGTTTAAAATACGTAGCTCGCTCACAATCAACTTCAAGGAATCCCTTTTTAAGATGCTGTAATTCCAAGAACGGAAAATAACCCCATTCAGCATTGTCAGTATCTGAGTTCAAAATAACATAGCCGAAGAACGTGTCCTCACCATCGAACTCAGCTACATACCAATCGCTGCCACCCATAAAGAAATGCAGGAAGATTTTCTTTTCAAGGGTTTCAATTTTATCAGTTTCTCCAAGTCTTGGAATTTTAGAAAGTCTGGTAATACTAGGAATGTTCCACATGCGTTTCTCCTTTATGTGAGTAGTTTATTATGACTGCTTTATTCTATATAAATACTATACACTATCTTGTAACACGTTGCAACAAAATAAAAATGCCCTAGTAACAATTAAGCTACTAGGGCATTTTATACTACGGAACTATCTGATGTATATCTACAAGTAGTTCAAAATGTTCTTTCCCATTTCCTCAATGCTATCAAGCTGCTTACGTAGCCCTTGAACATTGATTGAACGGAATAGGAATGCTGCTGCTGCATCAGCAAAAACATTGCTGGCGAACTCAGCTGTCACTACCTCAGCAAGCTGGGCACCAAACCACCGACTTAGAATCTTCTGAGTATTCTCTGACAGAGGCTCCGAATCAATTGAAGTGAAAGAGAACTTCTTATCAGTTATACAGGAATAGATTCTCCCCACTTGTTTCGAATGAATAATAAATGGTGTTTTATCATTCTTGTGTCCTCGTACCTGTGCGTACATCGGCATAACAGGACTGACCTGCTGGGCACAAATGGGCAGGAGATGCAGTGTTGATAGTTCAACATTTTTAAACGCTTCAAATGCATCTGACAGTGACTTCAGTGCTGGAGCATTACTGTCAGGAACCAGCATATCGTAAGCTGAAAACACCTCAGGGTATCCTTCACCCATATAGGCAGTCCAGTATTGCTCGATATCGGGCCCACCTGAAACCGGTCGGTAAGAGACTTTGAACACTGTAGGCGTTGTAACATGGGGCTGCCCATTCATGCTGCCGATAAGTCGAGACGACAAAGCCTCTTTAAATAGACGACTGATCTCTGCATTAATGCCTACGACATCAATTTCGTACACTGGTTCAACGGATTTAACAACTTGTAGTGTCACGGCTGCTGATGCACCCGGAGTCGCGGTAATGTCTTCTTTTCTAACTGCTGATGATTGCTTCGTCATAACGTGCCTCCTTGAGGTATTAAAATAAAAGAAATAGCACTTTCACTAGTGCCAGTTTACTGGATGCTTTTAATATAAACTAAAAAGAAATATAATGCAAGTGAAAATTAACTGACACTTGCATTATAATTTTTTAATAAGCTAAATCAAACACATCCTTATACACAAAACTATTGCTTTTCTAAGAATAGTGCTGCTTGTTCCTGCAAAACCTCCTTGGTATTGTATTCTTCTCCATGCTCGATAACTAAAGCTAACAAGTACCTTTGTAATTCTCCTACTACAGCACTTGGCTTGAGATTAAACAGGGCAATAAGCTCACCACCCTTGAGAGCAAGATCGTTTACTGAAAATGGAATAACTTCAACTAAAGGTCTACCAACTCCAATTTTCAACGCACGTTCCTTAATCTCACTATACGTAAAATCATCACGTAGTAAGTTAGCGTGTCTGTCAGCGATACGCACACGCAACCATTCTTGCTTAGTGATACCAAGCTCACTGAGCTTAAACAACAGCTTTCTGATAGCTTTAGGAGTAATATCAGAACTGCCACCCCACATATGTGACTTGACAAGACCTGCTACTACACTTCTATCGACATTTGAAAACTTTAAAGCTGCAAGCCATCCATTTACGAGATCAAATCCTCGTACCTCGTGCCCAACAAATGAACCATCATTATTTTGAGCAAAAGCACCAGGCTTTCCGACATCATGTAAAAATGCAGCTAATCGTACTAAAGGAAACTTAGCTGAAACCTTATCACCAGCAAGCATTGAATGTTCCCAAACATCCTCTTGATGATGGACACCATGCTCATGATTTGCACAATCTTCCATTCCTGGAAAGACGTACGGTAAAACACCTGTAAGAAGTAATGCACTGAAAAACAATGAAGGTGTATTTACTTCCATTGCTTTTAGTACCTCGATGCCGATACGCTCAGGATCAACACGAGAACCTACAAGGTGCGCATTCCGTTTGATAGCAGCTAATGTATCAGGCGCAAAAGTACCGCCTAATTTAGCTACGAATCTAGCAGCTCGAACAATGCGGTTAGGGTCTTCTCTAATCCTAAGTTCAGCATCACCAACAAAGCGAATAACACTTCTCCGCAGATCTTCAAGCCCTTCATGATCATCGATTAATTCTCCACTCAAAGAGCAAATTGCTAATGCATTGACAGTTAAGTCTCTGCGCGAAAGGTCCTCATGAATTGTGTCAGCATACTTAACAACACAATTCTTAGCACCGTCTCCATTCGGGTAATGATCTTGCCTAAATGTAGCAACATCAGTACCGTCAACAAGAGTTACCCCAAACGACTTCCCAAAAGTACCAACTTCAACATCAGTAAATACTTCTGCAATTTGATTAGGAGTTGCCTTGGTAACAATATCGTAGTCAGCTGGATCAAACCCTGCAAAGAAATCCCGTACTGCTCCACCAACAAGAAAAGTAGGGTATCCTGCTTGACAAAGTCTTGCAATGATCTCATTATGAGTTAAATTATTCATTTGTTCACCGTTCATGTATATTGTTCACTGTGGAAATGTCGTAATAAAAGGACTTTTTGTTTTGCCTTGTGGGTACTCAATTCTATACCCTGTTACCATGAAAGGGCCACGCTTTATTGTGGGGTTCTTTGTAGCAACATAAACTTTGTCAGGGTACGTATGAATAACATCCCACAAGTACCATTCAATAGCATCGAAAGGGTTTTCTCTTTCAACTTCTTGCCACGTAGTCATATCAACTGACCCATCTTCTCTTGCTTTGTTTACATAGAGCATGTTAACCTCGTTTATGTATAGTGTTTTAATCTTATATAAACACTATACATAAACTTGTAACAAGATGCAAGAAAGAAATAAATGTACTATACTTTATTTTTTAGATGCATAGAAGACATGATCTTCTATGTGTGCTACCTTCTTCAATTTTCTTGACCATTTAGGATGCACATAGTCAGCATGAAAGTACAGAGCACTTTTAGGAACTACAGTATTCCGATGTTTAACAGCATACTTTGCTACTTCTTTCGCTTCACTCCAATCCTCTTCAAAATTCTTATAACGATGTTTACCATTTCTGTACCAAGAAAATTGACCAGGTTGTTTAATAACCTTACATACTGAATGAGGGAAAAGTTCACTTTCGGTTCGATTGAGTGTTACGTCAGCAACGGCATACTTACCTTTAGTACTTTGATCACGTGCTTCATAATAGATAGCCCGAGTTAAACACTCTACTTCTGTATTGCTTTTAAGAGAAATATCTATGGTACCAGACTTTGGTTCTATCTGAGGACGAATGAAAACAATTTCAGTGGGTATTTCTTTTTCTATTGTAGTGGGGATTAGTTCAACGTATGATGAACTAAGGTTTGGGAATAAAAGAAATGCGGAAATGATGCTACACATTCCTAATATTTTCGCGGTTTTTGTTTGCATGTTTTAATCCTCCAACAAACGGGTTAAAGCATGTAACCTTTCGACACACTATCTTCTTAGGGATAAGATGATTTCTAATTAGTGCGATTTAATGAAAGCTCACAAAGCTCATTGAGTAGTTGTTTCTCTTCTCCTTTAATTTAAAAATTTTAACTTACTTATCTACATTCTATCAAGTATACAACAGATAATATTTTTGTAAAGAACAAAATAACAAAATGTTGTTAAGTACTTGTACACACACTTACGCGCGAATCCGTCGTACCTCGAGGTGCTTAAAAATTAACTATCTCTTTTACAATGCTTTGATTTTCGTACATAACTACCTTTACCTTTCGCAGGTCTATGTACGATAACGCCTATCTTTGACACAGGCACTCTAAAAGAGATTCTTGTGGTTGTACTCACGGTTATCGTTTTCATATCTTCCTTTCCTTTTATATATTATACTATGTTTTACAATTGTCATAATATATACAATAATTTAAAAATGAATGCAAATAAAAAGTACACTTTTTACTTACAAAACTATACAAAAAATCATGAAATGTATATCAAGAATTTACACTACAATAAAAACATAATTAGTACAATAAAAGAATACAACTCAATATGCACTATTCATAATAGATAACTCATAGATCACTCATATGCCTAGAATAATACTACAACAACCAAAAAAAATCAGTGCTTTTTCTGTTCTGATTATTAGTATTATTTTAGATATGCTTGTATTTATGTCTTGTTATATTATGGTTAGTCATAATGAGGAGATTGTCAGTTCTTTTATATTTAATCATCAAAACGACTCTCTAAAGTATCATCCATTTGATGCTAAATTGTTATTGCGTGTTGAAGAGTTAGAAAACGAAATAAAGATCATAAGTAATAACAATCACAAACGCTAATAACAATAACTAGAGAGGCAACAAATGGAAGTTAAAACTGAACGTCGCAAAATACATGCAAAATGTGTTTCTTGCAATGCTGAAGAAAATGGAGGCTATTGTGATGAGCACAAATTAGCTATTGCTCAAATAGAATCCTTTAGAGGCCTCCCATCAGCTGTCAGTAAAATGACAGGGATATTGGGTCTCATCGGGACATTAATTATTCTTCTCGTAGGATTACTTTTCAATGCCCATGTCGAGAGTATTAAAGAAAGAGAAGTACATTCAGAAAAATTCAGTGCTCTTAGTTCACAAATTTCCAAATTGGAAAATGAAACTGATAGAGCTGTATCTGGTTTAAAAACCGAAGTCCTTAAACTTTCTATTACTTTAGATCAGATGGAAAAAGCTAGAAATGAGAAAAGTAAATAATAAAGAGGCTCACAATGGAACATTTATACACCACCCTATTCCCTTACATTGCTAATACACTTTTAGTTCTTCTTTCATTTGATGCATTATCATGGGCAGGTACACTTATAAGGCACTCGCATTGGATGAGTAAACATCCAATGCGAGTTGATTTTGAGTGCGCTCGAGTTACACACAGAATGCTATTTACGACTGCACTTATGTCTGGTATGCACTTATTAGTATTGAACTTATCATGGATATACTTTAAAGTTTTTTATGGATACCATATAGAGATATTCATTCTTATTGCTGGTGTAAACATGATGGCAATTCACTTATACACAGTGATTGCTAAATGTACAAACCTTGAAAAACTATATTGGCCCTATTTTTCAATCATCATGGCTAACTGCATTATATCTCCTTGCCGACAATATATCACGCACATTAGAAAGGATATGCCGAAAAATGTGTAACGCAATCTTTGTATTTCTTTAATAATGCCCCGATGTACTTAGGCGATTTATTTTGGGCTCTAGCTATTTCTTTTGTACTTACACCTTTCTGTGATGCATTGTACACTGCACTAGCTAAAGTGAAAGTTTCTTCTTTCATATTAACAAAGTCTTTTGCAGTACTGTAATCAATATCATTAAGCAACACAGGAACTACATGTTTAGACTCTACTGGTGCTGAAACTAATTTGTCAATTGTAGAATTCTCTAATTCTTTTGTCATGCTGTCTACAATAGTAACAATCTCAGATAACAAAACATTAATTCTTTTAAGTTGATCTTTCATTTTCGGTGATACTCCTTTTCTTGTACTAGCTTTATAACCTTTAAACTTTTTAACTGTGCCAATAACTCTATGTACTTGACTTGTGATCTCGGAAATCTCTGAGAGTGTAAACCATTGTACATCTGCAACAATTGATACAGGATCAACTCCTTTCTTGATGTGCGGCCCAACAGGGCACTCAGAACAAGCAACGGATGATAGCATAGGAGCTCCTTCCCAACCATTTACTCCTTCTGCTTTTGTTTGATGATGCATACAAATTCGAACAAACGAATCAGGGAGCATCTTTGTATTAGTTATTTTGCCTATAGGACAAAACTGTGCTCGATTTAACAACATTTTAGTATCCATACGTATTTACAAATTTTAAAAATCAAACCTTTCCTTTTATATAAGATATGCATTTTATGCATTCTGTGCAACAACAAAAACAAAAGGTACTGCTTATATTTTAAGCAGTACCTTTTGTCACTTCCATATAAAACTGTAAAATTTATTCTTTACGCATAAGCAAAGTCTTCTGCTCATCAAGAACATGTAAGTGCATGACAAATACAATGCTGCCATCTATCATAAACAGACGTTTAACATCGTACACCTGCCCGGATGAGAGCGAAGAAATAAACCGTGACAAATTAATCGGTACCTTTGAAGGCTTAATGTGCAAAACACGCTCTACATACTCAGAATTCACTTCAACAAAAGCTGCAATGTCAACTCGATTTTCAGGTAGATACACTACTTCGAATTGCTCACCATTGAAAGGAATAATACCTGCTACAGGGTACTTAGCAGCAAATACACTCTCCTTAATCACAGGAACCTTCTCCACATAGTGATCAACTACTTCAGACACATCACTCATTTCATCCTTAGGGTAGAGTAATGTGTATGACGCTGATCCTACTTCTCTTTTAAAAATGAAAAGAGGTGCATTAGTATTAACAAATTTGAACTTATATGCTTCAACAAGTAGTGCATCAGTACAAATACGCCTAATTGCTGCTGGAGCTTTTGAGGGTCTGTAACGCTGAATTCCATATGCATGGACAGCACCAGTTACAGCTTCGTCAATAATTTTATTGTATACTTCTTCGTCAATATCACTCAGACAATATGCAACGTCTGAGATGGTGAGAACTTCTTTGGTATTGGTAATCTCTACTGTACTGATGACAGTTGATTTAGCAATCGGTGTACACACTGCTTCCTTTTTAGTGGCCTCAATAGCAACACCACCTCTCCATACACCACCTACATGCACTGCAACAGGAAGCACACGCCATGCTCTCAATTTACCTGCATTGGAGTTTGTAGGAACACTCACAACATCAGCAGGATCAACAAGCATTTCAAGAATTACAGGGCCCCATGCTTTTGCATATGAAAACGATCCTACATGCAAACCTGCACCGCAAGCATTGTCAGGATCGTCAACAACCTCTTCACGAGGCATATAAGCATGTGTGCCTAGAATATACTGGAATCTCGGCTGACCGGATTCAACATGCACCGCTTCAAAAATATTAGGATCTTTTGTTGCTCTGACTCCTTTCTGTGCAACAAATAACCCTTCAGGTGTAATAGGGCATTCGTTAACTTCAAGAAAACTATAGAGTTGGTTTACGCTATTTTTGGAAGGATTAGCTTTCAGTCGCTTCCAAAAATTTACAAGAGCTATGTATGGAAGTCCGGCATTGTAGAACTCCATAATCTTATTTGAGACGTATGTATTAACAGGCTCATTGTCAACATACACTACACCAGCTCTGATATCAAAAATAGTATCAGTAAGTGATTCCTTGAAATACTTCTCTTTAGCAAGGATACGTGGGATGTCCGACAAACGCTTCTCTTTTAGAGCGGCGAGGCATTTAATTCCATCTGCTGAATTCTTCTGAACGGTGTAAGGGGTGAAATCGAAATTAAACACTATTGTATCTCTTAGGATAATGTAACTAACTTTTTGATCACTCATACTCTACTCCTTATTGGTGTTCAATTAATAAACTAAACGTACTATGTATTCTACATTTATAACATAGAATACATGGTATTGCAAGAAAATAATGTATTATTTTATGCACTCGTTGTTTATATATTTCACAATTTGTGCAAATGCTTCTTCTTCATTGTTCCTATTTTTTGAAATGCTATAGGAACTTAAATGCACAAACTGTAACAATGGATACTGTTTGTATAATTCAATAAACAAAGAGATCTTCTCAGTCTGTATGCCTTGATGAATTTTAGTATAATATCGAGACATTCTATTCGATAAACGCCTCACATAAACAGGGCGCGTATTCCTTGCATTCTCATACTTTTCAAGAAGTGCAAGATTATTTGATATGATACCACTATCAAATAAGTAATCTAAAACTGCAACTTTACACAAACGAGTGAAAACGTGCTCTTCTCCAAATAATTCAGGATTATGTTGTACAAGTGCATACAACATAGTGTTGCTATCGAATGCATTTTTCCGCAGTACACAATCGCACACTTCTTTCACAGTAGTGTGCATAGCAATTGCATTTTCGATAGTATTAAATACATCAGCAGGAATTTTTGATAAGTGCTTTTTACATGCTTCTTTATAGTGCATAATATTTGAAGATTGCATATATACAGCTTGTGGTCCGGTTATATAAAAACACTGTATCCCTGAAAAAGCACCTGGTAAATATTGAAAACATCGACGTATTGTATTAGTTGCATCTTCTCTTTCTTTAGTAGTACACCACATGTCAAGAGCAGGATCAAGCGCACTTATTTTCTTGGTGATATTCCTATTAAGAATATTTTTTACATCGTCATCTTCGAACCCACATGCTTTTGAACCTGCATTCGATGCTTTACGCACTGCATAAGTTTCTTTGATGTAGTTAACTGAAGTATACCCTAGCACATTTACAAAGAAATCATACAGCACTTTATTTTGAGTAACGATTACATCAGTTAATTCTGTACAGTTACATGCCTCAAAGATTGTCCTGAATCGATTTTTTGCTTTCTCTGCTGCTTGAGACGTATCGTCACTAGTTAACAGTATGTAACGTGACCATTTATCATCAGGCTTGAAAAATGTAATACTAAGTTGTGAAGTCCTTCGTAATGACTCTCTAGTAACTAACGTCACTTCGGGAATCCAACTTTTCTTGTGAATATTATCGGTGGAAGTATGTACTCTGTGAGAAATTATATCCCTCACATTATATTTTCTGGATACACTGTACAATGAAGTACGAGTACCAAATGCATTACCGGTTGATATATACAATGCTCCTTTATGTACACGGTATGAAAAAAGCATATGCAAATAAGGATTAATTTCTGACCATGCTTCTCCTGGAGCGCCTAAACGAGTGTAACATGCACACAATGCTTTATATTTTTCCTCAAATATAGGTGTATCAAGAGCATATCGTACTCCTTCAATATTAGAGTCCATAACACTTTGAATTGTATGTGTTATCATGTCAATTGTTTTAGTGCTATATTTTAAACCTTCTCTGTTAATAGCAACTTCAACTTCAGAGGCATCGAAAAACATGCACAGTGTCTTATCCCCTGTCAATGCCAATTTATTCAACACCGGCACTGATGATTGAGTGACAAGATAAGGGATACCATCAACAATTGCGTACACAGAATTATTGTATGAAGTACTGAAAGGCACCGCAGCATACAAAATAGTGCTTAGTTGCCTCTCATCATGATGCCGAAACACTTGCGTTTCACATACAGGAGCAACCTCCCAAAAATAAGTGACCTTTGAGATAACTTCTACAACACTACGTACATCAGAAGGTTTGATATAAAGTTTAACTGTTACGCCATTTGGCTCAAACGTCGGTTCGACACACAACGTATTCATAGTACCAATGCCATCTTCATTCATGAAAGCAAGGTAAGTAGACTTAGTACCATCAACATAGGAAATAATAGTAAATGAATCGCCGTATGCCCATCCAATTTTAGCACCAAGGCCAAAACCGCCGGTCATTTCAGCATCTTGATTTTTTGTACTTGCACCCAGCTTAATAAATACATCATCAATACGTTGTTCAGTTAAGCCTGGGCCGAAATCACGAATATATAAGTGAGAATCAAGAGAAGTAGGAAGAGTAACTTGGAGAGGAGTAAGACGTTTCCCTACTTCCCTATGTGCATCTCTACCATTAGCAAGATATTCCTGAATCATGGTATTGAAAGGGTTACTGTACATCTTGTTACATAGGATATCAAACACTAATGCTGGATCGGTTACAGAATACTGACGAGTAACCATTGAAAACCCTTCCGATTCCTCAGCTATACCTTTTGCTCTTTCTACTAACATAGTACACTCCAATTAGGTTTAATTAAGTTATTTAATTATTTATTTACTGCTGCATTGTTTATATAAATACTATACATGATCTTGTAACAAGATGCAATAGAAAAATGCACTGTTTACGCTACAGTGCATTTTATTTTTGCACTTATTATTGTGTTTACTGTTTAGACTTTGATACTACTGAAGAAACTTGGAATTTGAAAATTTTACTGGAAATAGTATGTTTAGCGAGAATCGGGTACTTGTAGCTTCTGGCGCGCCAACCACAAATAATGTACTCACCATGCATCGATGTGAATTTGGATCCTCTGGCGGGGAGATTGTGCATCTTAGCAAACAGATCGTAATCCCGTTCCTCTTTCGTGAGGACTTTTGTAGGATTAGCAGCATCTTTAGCAATACTGAACGAGAACTTACCGGTAAGATCAGTATCTGTATACCGACCAGCTGACCGAGTAACTACAACACCTTTGCTTTTGAAATAGTCATTGAGTACTTTTACGGCTTCATTGCCTATGAATGTAGCCGTAGTACGATCCATTTTCTTAATCTGCACATCTTTCATGTTAACTCTCCTTATGGTAGTTTTATTGTAGAAACATTTACACTATTTGTACTAATAGACTAACTGTTACCGATCTTCGAATGTGTACCCAGGGTCTGGTTCAACTTGTACCTGAAAAGAGAAATCATCCCTAATAAAACTTAACTCCGAGATGCCTACTGGCGAAGAATCAATGTTATCCTCCACTCTCTTCTTTTGCACTGTTTTAATGTACATCTCTTTAAGTTCATCTACCGTAAATGCACTCATTGCTTTCTCCATTAAAATAGGTGTTTAGATACTTATTTAGTACTACTCACTGTTTATAAAAGCAATGTACACTATCTCGTTACAGGATGCAAGAAGAATAGTACAAGTTATTTACGATTTTTGCTGATTCCTTCCAGGTTTGTAATAACCGCATTCAATTTCTTCTAACAACTCTCGTACATGTACAAGTTCGGCAGGCTTTTGTTTATGTAGTGCTTTAATACGCAAACAATCATTCACAACTGCTTCAGGTACTCTGATTACTTTTGTCGGTTCAGTTCTTGGTGCTCCCATACATACTCCTTTATTACGTATTTATAGACTTATTCTATTACTTGAATAAGTCTAATTTTTTTAAGAAAAGTAGGAGTTACTATGCCGCTTGTAAACATAGCTACAGCCTTTTCCTCATCATTAACATTTAACATAATTACATCTTCAGGTTCTCCTTCAAGGTTACCATCAGGATACCATCCAAATACAAACTGAGGTTTCTTTAATACTTTGTCAACCGCCACATCCATAATTACTCCCACATTGATTAATGTAAAATTGGAACATCATCCATACAGTAATAAGTAGAATAATGTATGGAGGTATGCTGTACCTGAAAGAAAAGATATCATTGTTTTTGTGGAAAAAGATAAGCACTCCAATATCAATAACAAGTACAAGCCAGAGTACAAACGGATCGCTGATCCGTTGGTAATAATAGAACATAGGCACCTCATAGTATAGTTAATAAAATGTAACTTGTATGAAACAACTATAAACTATTTTGTTACAAGATGCAAGAAGTTTTTGTTACAGGATGAATAAGAGAGCACTGTATTATGAGTAAAGTTTTGAAATTAAAGACATATCAGGAGGGGTAGAACCTGTGAGTTTTCCAGATTCCGTTACTGAAGGAGGGGTACCAAACAAGTCCTTATTATATTTTTCCGTTATGGTATTTACAAGATCTTGTTTGGCTTTTCTAACATTACTAATTACTTCGTGACTGTTCATTATATATTTAAATTAAACCTACTAAACCGTCACTATAGTCAATAGCGATACGATTCATAATAGCTGCTTTCTGTGAGAGTAATTGACGAACTTTTGTTGTCTGCTCAGGAACATTAAATGACACTGCCAGTCCTGAAAGCGAGACACTCTTAATTCCTCCTTCAGCTGAGAATATAGCTGATTGATAAATATCAAGCATTAAATTTACACCAAGTAGATCTTTAAAGATCCTGAGTTCATTATTCCGTAACTCAGCAATCGTTTTGTATCTTCGATACAGAATAAAATATGGAACTAAAGGACGTAACTTCACAAAGAAATTATCATACACCATAAATTCTTTTCTGGTAGCAAACCATTCTTCAATGATAGGAAGATAATCATTTACTGCAAGAAGATTTAATACCGAGTTTGAACGCATGGCTGTTGCAACTTCAACTGAGCCGACAAACCCAAAACGGCTATGACTTGCATGAACAAATGAAGCTGGATTATGTAGCATGTCAGCTATCTTATCTACTTCTTCTAATACTACAATTTCAAGGAAACTAGGACTAACAGTACGCAAATCAAACAACACCCTTTCAGTTTCATCATTATCATAAACATTTGATAAAATGAGATCAGGATTAGTTGCAGGTAGAGGACCTATTAATGCCTCTGATATAACTGGGTCATTTTCAGAGAGTTCAACCATAGTGATTTGAGATTGAAACTGGAGGAAATTTAAGTATGCAATTTTATCTGTAATTTCAAAAGGAGGGTTAGTAAAATAAAAATTCTCCACATCATATCCGGTCATATTACACCTCTATTTCTCGTACTATGGTTTCGTTTATATTCACATACTTATAAATAAGCATCGGTGTTCCTTGTAGTGAACTGAGATCAGAAAGATTGGTTATTCTACTTACTGGTTCATGTACTGCTGTAGTTCTTTGATAATGTTGTTGAGTATAAGTGAGTGTACCGTCATATAGATTATATAGTGTTATAACATCATCAGATGTTAAGCATTTTGTGTATACTCTAAATTCATCTACTGAACCTATGAAATACGTATCAGCCCACCCAAACACAGCATAGGCAGTTGTAATTGTACGTAAATTAAAAGCATTAGTTGCTTTCTGTACTTTATCAACATACAACACAGTACCTAAAGTGCTGGAGCATGTTACAACTACATGGTGCCATTGGTTATCTGCATATGTTTTATCAGAAGCGTTTAACATTGCACCACTACCAGATAAAATAGTACATTGTAAAAACCCAGAAGTATTAATTGTAAATTTAAAATCAAGTACCGTAGCTGGCATAGTAGTAGTGTTAGTCAAACACATAATACCAGAACCAGTAGACATTGTCATAAACCAAAATGATAACGTAAAGTTACTTGTAGTTGTTACTACTGGAACTCTAGCAAATGTATTACCAGTAATAAATTGAAGTGCTTGTTGGTAATTCAAATACTTATCAGAGTTGTAGAATACCCCTCCATCTGTACCAACTGCACCTGTAATAGTATCGATTAGACACCCTGAAAAATGATATTGATATGACATACCAGATTGCACTACCGGGATAAATGATGAAGCAGTTCCTTGGAACATTCCTACTCTAATTAAGAATAAGGTATCCATTCCTCCTAGAAGAACAGGTGCTCTGAATCTTATTCTAAAACCATTCCAAGAACTGAAATCAGTAGTAACTGAATTGTCATTATTAACACCAACTGTATCAAGAGCAACCATATTCGAATCGTATACTTTAAAAGGACATTTGAAAGTTCCTTGCAAGTCTGACATGTCTACTACAATCTCTACATTACTCCTAGTCACTCCTGTCATTTCAGTTACATCAACTAACGCGACTGTAAGCATAGTAGGAATATTATATGTGTTGGTTGACGCTGTCGGTATAGTCACAGCATTTAGTGCGACTATATCAGTAACGCTATCTGGAGTCATTACAGGCACTTCAACAGCTACTATAGGAAGTTGTAATATATCAGGGAGGTATGTGTACGTTGTTGCTGCACTCCCTGTAAGTAATGCAGTGCTGGAAAATGATCCATGTGTGAATGTTAAAGTTGTAGAATTCCCAGCAGTTAAAGTAGGTATTTTTATAGTCGCTTGATTAGTGTCCCAAACAGTCCCACTTGCTGTCAAAGCATTAGAACTTGTTATTCCTGCTACAGGAATACTTACTGAACTTTGATTGACACAGCTATAACCTACGCCTGTGTTTGGAAGTAGTACGGTGTACAGCATATTTGTAAGCGTTGTTGCACCGGTATTAGTAACAATCATAGTCAAAGAAGTAAAAGCACTCTGCATTACAACATTTTGAGCAGTACTATATCCCACATATACAAAATCATAACTCCCTGATTCTTGTAAGTCAGTGTACAGAGCAAATTTTCGAGAATCTGATTGACACATCTGCATATAATTCAACAAAAACAAAGAATTAAATACATTGTTATTATCTGGGTTTGCTACCTCATATAATGACCCTAGAGTATTTACTGGTGTTACACCTCCTGAAAGAGCAAGACAGAACATAACAAACTCTGCACCATATCTTATATCGGGAGGGAGATGTTGACTTTTGAAAAGAGAGGGAATGTAACCAACATCCTCATAAGCAACTTGGACTATATTATCGTCAATTGTACCTACGACTGTCTGAGATCCTTTATTGTCAATAACTTTTACTATCTTTGTCGCTTCAAGAGATACTTTAAATGATAGTAAAGAACCCCAATTAATAGACATAATTACTGGATCTCTTATTGTAATCTCTTGCACAAATATAGCTGGTTTGAAAACTATAATTACATGATCATTAAGAGTACTCTTAACAATTTTCAAATACGTATCGCTATTATTAGTCGGCAGTAAACTTTGAATATTAGTACTCTCTGATAGATCTATCATATTAATAAGATCTACTGATCTTATTCTCATCGAAGCATCATTAACTAATGATAACGAAAAGCCGAAACATTGTTTCCCATCAACCGCGGTGCTCCCATAATAAGCAGCATCTCTAATTTCAATCCTGCTTATTTTTGTAGGGACATTATATAAATACGTAATAAATGGAGAAGGTACTTGCGATCTATCACCATTAACAACAATCCCGTTTCCTACAATTGGGAAATCATACCCATCAAGTAATCCATTTGTGCTTCCTGAAATTAATGGGGAGGTTAGAATTGAATCAGGGTTTCTGGTATAGTAAGTTCTATTAAATTCATTTAATAACAACTCACTATTTTTACGTGCCATTACTATAATAGGTCTATAGATCTGCATCCTAAGACTATCAAGACTTGCATCCACTAAAGCATTTGGGACATCAGCAAAATCTGCTTGACTAATAATATTGTAAAAATATATAGGAAAGGTACTTAAAGTGACACTCACAGATGCTAAATTAGCTACTGAAAAATCAACATATGTACCATTCGAAGTTGTTGTGAATTGAAGACGTACTTCATCAGTTGTAGAAGCACTACTCGAAAAATGCTTAATGAGAAATGTGTGATGCCCTTTAGTAAGAGTAATTGATCCAAGAGCTGGAGTTGTACTATCGATAGAAGATTGAGAAATGAGCAAAATGTCATCGATGTACATGAAGCCAACTGTTGAAGCAATAAGAGAAAAATAGTATGTCGTTGATCCATTAGGTATATCTAGAAACCCATAATAAAATGAACAATAACTTCTACTTCCTGGATTTTGAAGAAGTGTTAAATTAGAAAGTACACCATACCCAAGAACACTTGTATTATCAGCTATAGTAATAAAATCATCTCCATTCCCGGGAATGTTTGATAATGGAATGGTTCCAAGAACAACACACGTTACTCCAGGTCTTACTATCTCTAAGGTATTGTAGTCTACCACATCCTCAAAATTCAAAGCTACATAATCATCAGTGCCACTCTCACTCATAGGTAATGATGAAGTTGCTTTGACTAAATCAAACTGACTGAGAGGGCGATTTAAAACTTCTGAAAAGGGAGTAATGACTTTTAAATTAGTACTGATGTATGTCGAATTGATAACTTCATTATTCTGTTCATTAATAGAGAAAAATGATGTAGCATCATCCTTAGTTGCGGTGAAAGGGTCATTTAAACTTGTAGTATCTCTAATGTAATACACAACTACGTCATACATTTTTTGTTCTGGTACAAGTAAGAAGGTTTCAACGTCATACAAATTAACAATAGTTGGAAGGGTTCTAATATCAAAATCAAAAATTCGATCTATTGTTAACCTAATACTGAGTGCCGCTGAATATAACAAAGTTGACATTGTGTCCCTTTTACTCTAAAAATTAAATAGTAATTAAATAGTAATTAAATAGTAAAGTACACTGAGTTTTGAGAAGCAGACTCAGTAGTATTCACTGAAGTACTTGTATCGACACTGAATACTCCACCGATAAGATTTAAAGTCATAGAATTAGCATTAGTTCCTATCTGTGTAGCTGTAGCTGTAATGTATTGAGGCTCTCCAGGTAGTCCTATTACTGTAGTATCATAAACTAATGTTCTAGAAGACGATCCAAGAGTATGACAAACAGTACCACTAAAGAATGCTGAACCTTGAGCAATGCTGATGTAGTATGAAGCAATAATGTTGTTACCTTGAGAAGATGCTACCCTCTCAATAACTAAACCTGGAATCGGTAATAAATTGTGCATCAAGCTAATTACAGGAGCACCTCTAGTTACAGTTAACTGATACACATGATAATTAAACGATGCTGGGACCTTTGCGCGTATTCCAAGAGTGTCTAAAATGTCTTGTACTGTCCATCCGTCAGTTCCATAAATATCTGAATTCTTAATATATATGTTACTATCAGGAGCATCTAAAGGATTTTGCATACTCCTAGGAATAATACCTGACATATGGAGATCATAAATGTCTTGAGGAACTGTTTTAAATACAGCACTACTTGGGATCTTTTCGTATGTGCTATTTACAAGCGATGTTACTGTGATTGTGAATATTGCTCCTTCCTCTCTCCAGGAAGTTACCCTAAATGCTCCAGAACCAAGTTTAGGCATTCCAACTGCACCACCCATCATGATTGCTGCCATATCTAATACATCAGGTTTAAGTCCTGCAAGTGTTCCAGTTACTGATCCATCTTCCTGCAATCCTAATTGCATCGTATGTATACCACAACATGGATCGTGTGCAATATAAGGAGAGATAGTTGACCCTATAACAGGATGAGCATTCACGAAAGTAGGATTCTGAATATTGGTCAAATGAACGGTATACTTTCTTACATTTGTAGCAACTACTAATCCATTGACAAGAATTTCACTTATGATCAGATTAGGAAGAGACACATGGTACACAACATCAAGAGCACCCCCAATATCAACTAAAACAGGACTACTCGAAGGAGTAACTGTTGCATTAATAGGGACATTTATAAAAACTGGTACCTTTGTTGCCATGATAACCTGTCTACTTTATTAACTTACTCTTTATCAGCTTTGATTTTCCACAATCCAAAAGTATTGTCAATACTTGTAGGAACATATCGATGCCCTTGAAAAATGAATCTATCTTTAAATGTAATTGTACCTGTCACATTATCGGGTGAATATTTTGTTTCAGCTGCGATTATCTCAGTTGTAAGGAAGTAGAAATAATTCTGCTCTATAGTCGTCATATTCCCTGCTGCCTTAACAATTTCAGGGAGACTTGAGAACACACAAGGCATCTCTATATTAACATCATATACTTCATTCTTCTGACCCTGGAAAGGATTTGATGTTACTTTAGCACTCATCCTAGAAATAACAATCATAGGGTGCTCTTCAATTTTTTGAAGTTTTGGAATGACTCGAGCTAAGATAGAGGTGATTGTTGGCATGGTTGTCCTTTAGCTGTTAGTTATATTTACTGCAATTTTTTGTCGTACCGAGAGGTTTCAAAAATTACCGACCATATGATTCCCAATCCGCAGGGAAGGCAGGGCGTACTTTCCTAATCGAACCGTCAGCAAAGACGATATGTGTCTTCCTACCAAACTGATCAAGTTCTTCAGCGAGGTTAACTGTTGCTGTTACCATAGTTACAGCCATAGCAATAATGTCAGCTACAACAGCATCAATTACTTTTTTAATCATAGAGTAATTAATAATTTTCTTAGGACGACCCATACCACTTTTACTTGGTGAGACTCTTTCAGTTCGTATCTGTTTAAGATTACCAGCAAGCTTTAAAGCACCGTCAGTGGCATACTTAACAAAAGTTTCTTTTACCGATGATTTTGTTTTTAAGAAAGTATACAAACGTTTAATCAGATCTTCTTCAAGTGAATCTTTTTTCTTAGTTGTCTGAGTAACTGCTGAACGAGTTACAAAAAACATTTCAGAAATGATAGCCTTTGACACATTTAAAGATCCTTTAGCAACTGTAATCATGTAAGTTCTCCGATAAGGTATAAAAGAAAACAAGTCTTTACGACTTTTGTTAAGTATACTTTATGTTTTATGGTGAGGTATATTTTTAAATATATTTGTAAATGCATACGGACTTTTGTTAAGTCATAAATCACGGTGTACAGGTTTTCCTGCGATTGTAAAATACCAAACTACCGTTCAAATAACTTAGTATGTAATAACATACATTTAACTTTTGTTAAGGTATATCTCGTATAAATCATGAAATGTTACTTAACATAAGTCAAAAATGTAGTAGACTTATACGGTATGCAGGAAAACCGTTACCCCGTAATTATATATAATATTACTCAATATTTTTTGTAATGTTAATGCACTCTTGTTAGGGCATGTAATTTCTATAAGTTAGGAAAAGTAGCTTTACGGTGTACCGGTTTTCCGGACAACCGTATTTCCATGGGGACCGTCCTATAGTAGTTATATATAAAGCCCTCCTTCGTCAAACTGCGACTCAGTCAGCTTTATAAAAATTAGTAAAAAATTTTCAAAATGCGAAAATTTTTATACTCTCTGTCTCTAGTCGAGACGGTGGGTGATCTCTTTCATGAAATATTTAATACCTTCTCATTTATTGAAAAGTATAGTTGCTGTTGAATACACTTACTGGAAATTTTTGCTGTACCTCGAAACTGGGATAATGTAGATTCATATTGAAAGAATTTCAAAAATATGTTATACTTTATTTCTGAATACTAGAATATTAATTTCTTACAGTACCTTGAAGAATACAGATCTCATTCATAGTCGGTAACGTAATTGACAATGAATTGTTTTTCCTATTACTGTAATTTTTTGCTGTACCTCGAAACTGGAATCATACAGAATAATAATGAGAGTACTTCAAATTTTGATTAGAAGATATCATCAGTACCAATGTGTCACCTAGTATTCTAAATATACAAGACAAACGATCCTCGTCATTTCATGAAAACGGGAATTGTACTAGGTTTGTATTATGACTGTGAGATACACTTACTGGAAATTTTTGCTGTACCTCGAACCTTCTAATATTTGAGTTCTATTTACTAAAACCTCAGAATTTATTTAGAAATTTATTTAAAAAATTACCTCAAAATTTCAGTTGCATTCTATCCAAGAATAAGTTAATATTACTTTAATAATGAAACATTAAGAGACAAAGTCGAAAGTTATAAACATGATTAAAACACAAGGAAACGTTATACCACTCATTATTCCATATATTTGTTGATACTACCTGATAACTGATGCATATCCTGCAAACCAGATAGCTTTTTTGAAAGATTTCACTATCTGGTGTGTTCCAAGGGTATGTCCTGTGAAAATTAATTATGGAATTTTATAGCTTTCGACTTTTGTTAAGGTACTTTTGTTAAGTAGAGATTGACCAAAAATAATACCAAAGTTTGTGAGTCAGAGACAAATATCAAGAGGTGGTCTTTTGATATGTAAATTTTAGGGTTATCCTTTCCAGGAAGTTCTCTGACTCACAAAGTAGTAAAGATATAGTGAAAATATGTAAGATTGATGAATAGTACACTACATCAATTGTTTAACCCTTCAAAATGCAGCATCTCATCAAAAAGTAGGGCAAGAATCTCCTTAGGCCTGAAGCTCTTTCAAAAAATCAACATGTAATAGATATATAGAGTTTGATTTTACTGCTGGATGGTAAAATTACTCATTACATGTATTCCTAACACTATTTCTACCTGAATTTTAACTATTTGGTACCTCTTACTCTATGAAGGCCTGAGTACAAACTGAGTACAAACTGAGTACAAACTGAGTACACTTGACTTTTGTTAAGTCGATCTAGAAGAATAAAGAGTAATGTAGATTATAGATCAACTATACTAAATTATGATATTTTCTGAGGGACTTTAAGGCGAAAACCGGGTGATGTGAGAAATTTTGGTTGAGGATGTTGAAAATAAACCATAAAACACATAGGAAAACCATAAAACACATAGGAAATTCATAAAGGCCACTATCTCACTATATTTCCATACCTACAACATACGCACAACATACCTACAACATACCTACAACATACCTACATAGATCAACTATCTGATCGAAGGCCACTATCTCAGCCATTTTTTATTCTTCTCTCTTTCCTATACCAATTATTGTCCCTTTCTCCACTTGTTTAGCTATTGTTTTCTTTTTCGTGTATTTCTTAATAAATTTAATATACACTTTCTTAACTAACTATACAAGTAAATAATACACTATTTACCTCACTATTTTTATTATAGTGTATTTACAGTGTTATTTACAGTGTTATTTACAGTGTTATTTACATATATTTTTATATCTTCTACAGAGGTTCTACAGGAACTCCTTACGTCTCCTACAATCCTCTACAATTTTACCCAGATTACTGCTCCCTGTGGATGTTTGTAAGGGATTGGTATTATGTATTCTTCTACATCCGAGAGTATCCATCCATAACAGTATTTTTTGTATTCTGGGTTATCTTTGTAATCTATTTTATGAAAGCTATACCAATCAGGGAGATGAGATTCTAATGTTTTGAAATTAATTACGTCTTTTAATATTGCTTTCCCTACTATTAATCCTGATCCGCTTTTTATTAATGCTATTGGACCTCTTATCTTTGTATTTGTACTTCTCATTTCCAGGGTTTTCTCGTTATTTAGGATTAATGTCATCCAGGGGTCTTTTATTATTAATCCTCTTGTTATACCTTCCTTTGCTAAGTCCTTTTTTATGTTATTTGTTATTGTTGTTATATTTGTTGTTATATTATTTGTATTATTTTCTGTACTTTCTAATAGTGTGCATAAGGGCATTATCTCCTCCTGGGATATTTTTTGAGAGGTTATATATTTCTAGTGCTGCTTTTCTTCTTGTTTCGAGGTCTTCTTCTGGGGTACAGAGGGTATCATAATCGTATGAGAAGTACCATTTATGAAATACGCTTGTATGCAATCCACATCTCTTCTCGGGGTGGTTTCTCCATTCTTTTATTGGGCATCCATCACATAATTGACCTACCATTTGGTTTGCGTATTCACATGCTGGGCACATATTTTTGTAATTATAAATATGTTTAAATTTCTTGTTATTAATTATTGCACTATTTTTTGTTTCTTCTGGATTTTGGTATAGGTAATCCCATAGTCCCATCATTTCTTTTCTTACTTGTTTAAGGTTCATTTATTTTTGTTTCCTTTATCTTTAGAGTACAATAACATTTACATTTTCTAAGGTTATTGTACCGTGGAAATCTCTTAAGTTACAAGAAAATGTATTTATATCTCCTAATTTACCCATAGATGTTGTATATAAAAGCACTCCTGTATTTGTATCAGTCATTAAGTAAATAGAATTGGACTCACTTATCATGAGTTTTGGTAATTCAAAAATGGGTAGGTTTCTGCCATAGCTAATTGATAATTTCACTGCTGTATTTTTAGGCTGTGCATAAAGTACAGGGGTAGTATTTGAGATGCTACTGTCTCCATTTTCTTGGATTGTGTCCTGGTAATTAGACAATGTTACACTACCTTGGAAATCGTAGAATGGATCTCTCCAATCCTTAAATGCTTTTCCTGGAGTTACTTCACCAAATAGTTTTGGACACTGTGTATCACGACTACTGATAAACACTCCTGTACATGAATTTTGCATTATAGCAAGTAATCCACTCTTATTTATCATTAACCGTGGATATTTGACTTCGTTTATGTTCAGATTCGATACAATTTTTGAGATTATCATTTATTTGTCCTATTGGTTTTAATTTTTATAAATAGATGTATTTGATAAGGTTATTGTTCCAGGGAAATATTCAAATATACTCGAAGCCCAATTTACTGAGTAATAACCTATTTTACATTTTTTAGAGGAATCAAATAGGACAACCCCTTTCTCTGGGTCTGTCATAAATACAATAATAGCAGTATTTTGTAATTTATCGTCCTTTCTGTGGTGATGGATACATAATTGTGGGTATTTTGCTCTGTCTGATTCAGGGGTATATTGTACTTTGACTAATAGTGTACCGTTAAGGTCTCCGAGAGCTACTTTAGATGCATTAGGGTGATTATTTTGTAATGTAATTGAACCGTTGAAGTCATCACAATCAGTATACCTACAGCTACAAATTAAACCCATCTGATCGGAATGACTTTTTAAAACTATTGACATATCGTTATCACACATTAAAAGAATATCTTTATTAATAAGTGTTCTGATCAGTTTTGGGTATTTAAATAGAGGTGTTGATCTTGGCGCTTCATTCACAGTTACTTTCATTTTTGTTTCCTTTCTTTATCAAAATATGGAGAAAAGCTAATAGAATGTTACTAAAAGTTACTACGGATTTTTATGATTTTTCAGCAATTTATTTATGGAGATACTGATTACTCTTATCATTGTGGTATATTCTCACATGTTTGATTTGTGTTCACTACTTGACGTTCACTATCTCTGATAAATGTTAAATAAAGTCGATTGTGTATACATATTTCGTAATATTACTGTCCGGCAGTGGTTGTTTTGACTTCAGGAGCTGCTTTAATTACTGAGAAGGTGTAGATGGAGGATCCCAAGTACATGTAAATATCCCTACCATTAATATTACAAAGCTAATAAATAGCTTTCCACCATCAACTACTGGACGGAATGCATATGCTTGTATTCCAATCCAGTAGTTGATGG
>Ga0209777_10000658_pt1 | contig 54914 bp, 38 predicted proteins | sample FrelakmetHBP12HB_FD_187147 | JGI IMG/M metagenome (GOLD analysis project Ga0209777, IMG submission 187147) | Freshwater lake sediment microbial communities from the University of Notre Dame, USA, for methane emissions studies -HBP12 HB (SPAdes)... | ecosystem: Environmental > Aquatic >...
AGCAGCGTGCCTTCGACCTGTTAAAAGTCCACTGCCGAGGGTAGCGTACCCAGTAGCCAACCGTCGGCATTGGGCCTATCTCCTGAGTGATCAGTCACTTCCTGCTCATCGAGGTCGGGAACTTCGGTCTAGTGCCGGACCGGCCCCAGATACTTGTCGAGCCAGTCGAGGCTCTCGCGAACTGCGTCTGGACGAGGAAAGGCGCCGTGTCCGCCTTCATAGATCACCTGCTTTTTGTCGTTGCCCGGCGTGCCGAGGAAGCGGAAGAGCGGACGCTGCGACGCCTCCAACGGGACATCACCATCGTACCGTCCGTTCAACATGAGCACCGGAATGGTCACGTGCGTCACGAAGTTGAACGGGTCAACCTCCGGGAGAGGGTGTCTGAGCACTAAACCTCCGGACGACAGGATCGCCGCCTTAATTCGCTTCTCGACCGCCGCCAGGAGCGCCCCTTGAGTCCCGCCGATGCTGTCGCCGAAGTAGGCCACCTTCGTGACCTCGATGTCTTTGCGCGTCTCGAGGTAGTCAAGCGATCGGCCCAGGTCTTTCGACCACGCGATCACGTGGTCGCGAAAAAAGGCCGGCGGTGCGCCACCGAGCAAATAGCCATCCCGCCGCTCATACATGCCCTTGTAAATCGGGACGATCAGCGCCCGCCCGCTTTGCAAAAGGAAGCCGCGGGCGTCCTCGACGCTCGCCAGATCGAGCTTGTCGTCCAAAAAGGCAAGCGCACCTGGAAAATACACAACAACCTGGTACGGCGGAGACGCGTTCTTCGGCAGAAAGAGGTGTGCCGTTACACGCTCGTGGCCGTAGGCGGCATCGAAGGTCACCTTCGTTCGCGACCAGCCCTCCATCGTTGCCGTCTCTTCCACCCGCGCGTTCAGCGGCCCTTTGTCGTAGGCGTAGAGTGCGGTATAGGCCTTGAAGACATCGTTCGAGACCGGCTTCTCGTTCCAGTAGTCGCGAGTCGTGAACTCCACACGCGCAGCCGCAGCAGCCGTGGGTGGCGAGTCGAGTTTGACGCAGCGAAAACCGAAGTTCGCCCGGCGGTCCCATGGTGATTGCGCCTCCGTAACATTGAACATGTAGTTCGGCTCGCCGAAGCCTCCACCCAGGATCAATCTCCTGGCGTCCCGGGCCTCGTTCAGGCACCATTCCTTCACGTTGCCGGCCATGTCCGTTGTGCCGAATCCGCTGAGGGCGCTCTCGCTTCCAACCGGCTGGGTTCCTTCGCGCCCGAAGTTACTTCCGGAAGTGATAAGGGCCGTATAGTCTTCCGCTTGCGACGCAAGGGTCCAGTGGTACGCCGTCGGAAGGCTCTTGCCCGCGAACTTCGCGTACGCCGCTGCCTCGTACCAACTGACTCCGGCGACCGGATGTTTTTCGCGCCCCTTCGGATAGTCGCCCACTTCCCACGTCGCGGGACCGGGACGTCCCGTCGCATCGTGAAAAAGAGCGACTGCGTCTTCCCAGGGAACGGTGCGCCCGTCTTTCACGAAAGGCTGCTTCCAGAACTCGCGCTTCCGGTACCCCCCCGCCTCGACGAACTTCTTGTACTCCTCGTTCGTGACCTCGTGCCGGTCGATGAGAAAGTCGTCGATCTCGAGTACGGGGGCTTGTCTGAGAGGGTAGTTGAGCTCGATCCAATCGCCCGCGACGACAACCATCTCCGGTGGAACGCTCCCCTCGGGACGAAGCTTCAACTTCAGATTGATGCTGTCATGGGAACCAGGTGGAAGCACGCCAAAGGGGTCGCCTATGAAGAACTCAGCGGCGAATCCGGGCTTGACGAGCCGCCAGACGTAGGCGTTCAGAGGCACGCGAACCTTCTGGAGAGGCGTCTTCCCGAGAGTCTCCCAGGCATTCGGATCTCCCCGATAGGGTCGCATCGAAACGTCGGCTCCAGAAGGCACGCTGGCGATCGAGACTTCTCCCGTCGCGCGCATCCAGAGCTTCTCGAGCGTCGGGTCCTTCGGGAGCACTGAGCGTGCCTCCCGCGCCAGCGCCGCGGCCTTGACATCCTCACCCGCGTCGACCAGCCGCGCGATCTCGGGCGCCGCCGTCTCGAGTGCCCATCGCTGGCGTGACGACCCGTGCCAGAGCCAACCCGCAAGGACGCCGACCAGAACGACTGCGGCCCCAACGGCGATCCAGGCATTCCTCGATAGCCTCACCGGCCGCACCGGGGCAGGAGCTGGGGCAGGAACCGGAGCCGGGGTCGGAGCCGGAGCCGGGGCCTCTGCCTCGATTCCCGCCACCGGAGCGATGAAGCGGTAGCCCTTGCGGGGCAGGGTCTCGATGAAGCGCGGATTGTCGGCCGAATCCCCCAGCGCCTGGCGCAGCTTCTTGATCGCCGTGTTGACCCCGTGCTCGAACTCGACGAACGTGTCGGCCGGCCAGAGCGCGCGCTGCAATTCTTCGCGCGCGACGATCTCACCCGGATGCCGCAACAGCAAGGCCAGAATCTGAAACGGCTGGTCCTGAAGCGGCACCCTCCGCCCGCGCTTGCGCAGCTCTCCGCTGCCGAGGTCCGCCTCGAACAAGCCGAATCGAACTGTGTTGGGAACCGTCGCCGAGGGCTCCACGGAAGCGCCTGGACCAGAGTCGAGTATAACATCTGTCTAGCTTGCTTCAACCGGTTCAGGCGGTCTCATAACTGTCTTCCAATCAATTGTTTGCTGGTACGGATCTCACCCGAAAAAGCCGGTGACAGGCCACATGTTTTCCAGTTTTCTCAGCCAAACATCTCAACCTGCACGCCCACCTATGCCCTGAGGTCGAGCCCGCCGACCATCACCGCGAAAACGACCACCACGCCGAGCATCATGGGAATGAACCACCGGTGGTAAGAACCACTCTCGACGGACTGGGCCGCACCATCAAGGTGGAAACCAGCGACGACGACGGTAACAACAAGACGGTCGTGGATACGGTCTACGATTCCTGCGCCTGCTCGCCCCTCGGAAAGGTGAAGCAGGTCTCGCGGCCCTATGCGCCGGGCGCGACCGTGTATTGGACTGTTTACACGTACGACGCCCTGGGCCGCACCACGCGCATCGACCTGCCGGGCGGGACCGGGGCCATCACCTACGCCTATGCGGGCAACACGGTCACGGTGACCGATCCTGCGGGAAAATGGAAGAAGTACGTGACGGACGGGATGGGGAACCTGACCTCGGTGACCGAGCAGAGGCCGGCCGGCGAATCGGCCGACCACGTCACCAACTACACCTACAATGTGCTCAGTCAGATGACGCAGGTGAGCATGACACAGACCGTGGGCGGGCAGCCGGTGACGCAGGCGCGCACGTTCAGCTACGATTCGGCGGGCGGCACCTGGCGGCTGCTCAGCGAGACACACCCGGAAACCGGGACCATGACCTACACCTACAACCACCTACAACGCCGACGGGACGCTGGCGACGAAGACGGACGCCAAGAGCCAGCGCAGACCCGGTTCACCTGGGACGCCACCTACCAGCGCCCCACGCAGAAGAAAGTGTTCGTGGGTTCCACGGAGGACATCTGCGCGCGCGAGACCTACGACTAGCTGTAGTTGGTGACGTGGTCGGCCGATTCGCCGGCCGGCCTCTGCTCGGTCACCGAGGTCAGGTTCCCCATGCCGTCCGTCACGTACTTCTTCCATTTTCCCGCAGGATCGGTCACCGTGACCGTGTTGCCCGCATAGGCGTAGGTGATGGCGCCGGTGGCGCCCGGCAGGTCGATGCGCGTGGTGCGGCCCAGGGCGTCGTACGTGTAAACAGTCCAAGACACGGTCGCGCCGGGTGCATAAGGCCGCGATACCTGCTTCACCTTCCCGATGGGCGAGCAGGCACAGGAATCGTAGACCGTATCGACGGTGAGCTTGTTGTTGCCGTCGTCGTCGCTGGTTTCCACCTTGATGGTGCGGCCCAGATGGTGCGGCCCAACCCGTCGAGAGTGGTCTTTACCACCCGGTGGTTCATTCCCATGATGCTCGGCGTGGTGGTCATTTTCGCGGTGATGGTGGGCGGGCTCGACGTCAGGGCATAGGTGGGCGTCGTCTGCGCGCCGTAGGGGGAAGTGTTCGTTTTTGGGCCGCGCATACGTGTCATAGGTGAACGTGGCCGTCGAATTGGGCGCGGCCACCGAAGTCAGACCCAGAAAGCCCGTGTAGGTCAAGCTCGTCGCCAGGTGGTTGTCCCCGGCGGGGGTCAGCGTGTCCGGCGCCGAGTACTGCGTGGCCGTGCTGTAGGCGCTCGTCGAGGTGTGGCCGTGCCCGTCGTCGGAGCTGACCACGTTGCCGCCGACGTCGTAGGCGAAGCAACCTGTGCCAAGCAACCTGTGCCAGGCTACCCGTTTGAGTCCGCCTGCAGCTCGACTCCACCGATCTGCGATTCTATCGGCCCCGCGCGGACCGGTCGCAGCTTGTCCCTGGAAATATCTGCTCTCTTCTCGCCGCCGAAAGCGGGCGATCCGGGCCGCAGCCCACGCCTCGCGAGGCCGTCTTAGCGTAATCTGTTTCTGTATTGAGAGGTGAACCCATGTCGAAGAGAACGCGCTCGATCTGTTGCGCACTCGCTTTTCTGCCGCTGGCTGCCATGGCGGCGCCGGCGAACGTATCCTTCTCGCAGTCGGCGCAGTCCGTCGAGGCTCACGATTTCCTCGAGATCACCGTTCACGTGAGCGGCCCGGATGCGCCAAACCCTTTCACCGATGTCGCGCTGGAGGGTTCGTTCGGCCGCTCAAACGAGGCGGCGCGGGTGGCGGTCCAGGGATTCTGCGATGCGCTGGATGGCAGCGTGTATCGCATCCGGTTCATGCCGGCGTCGCCCGGCAATTACACCTACCAGGTCTCGTTTGCCCAAGGCGGAACCAAGCAGACCCACGGTGGCTCCTTTATCGCCGTGGACGGCCGGCGGAAGGGTCCGATCCGGGTCGATGCGAAATACCCGTGGCACTTCATCTGGGAGGGCACCCGTGAGCACTACTACTTCAACGGGACCACTGCATTCTGGCTCGCGGGCTGGCGCGACGAACGGTTCATTCAGTCAAGCATCGAGCGCCTGAGCCGGTTGAAGGTGAACCGCATCCGGGCGCTGCTCGCGGGCGACGCCAACATCTACTGGGGAGATGCGGTGATGCAGGGCGATAACTGGACGATGGCGCTGCGGCCCTGGGTCGCCAAAGCACCGGAGAGTTACGACCGGCCCGGCCTCGATTTCACCCGCTTCAATGTCCCCTACTGGCAGAAGTACGAGCGCATGCTCCGGTCTGCCCGCGAGCGGGACGTCATCATTTCGGTGATCTTCGACATCTCGACACACACGGCGCAGCCGGCGGCGGGTAGCGAAGACGAGCGGCGCTATTACAGATACACGGTCGCCAGACTCGCCGCATTCTCGAACGTCACCTGGGACCTCGGAGACGACCTCGACAGCTTTCGCGATGAGAAGTGGACGCACGAAACCGGCGGGTTTCTGCACGAGCTCGATCCCTACAAGCACCTTGCGTCGAGTCATCCGGTTCGCCGGCAGCGTCAGGACCGCGCGGCAGAGTGGTTCGGCTTCACTTCCATCCAGGACTGGTCACGCGATCAGCACCGGCTGATGCTGGAAGAGCGCGAGATTCAGAAGAAGACCGGCCGCATCATCCCGCAGGCAAACGAGGAGTACGGATATGAAGACCACTACCCGCTCTGGGCGCCGCCGCCGCCCGGCGATTCCGCCGACACGCTGCGTCACGTGGCCTGGGACATCGCGATGGCCGGGGCGTACGGCACGGCCGGGGAGAGCGCCCGCCGCGGAACGAACGTCTGGCCCGATACCGGCGGCGGTTGGATCAACGGCCGCGGTGACGACACGATGGTCATGCTCAAGGGATACGCGCACATTGTGGAGTTTCTCACCAGTTTCGAGTACTGGAAGACGGAACCGCACGACGAGCTCGCCGGCCAGGGAGCCTACTGCCTCGCGCAGCCCGGCGAGCTCTATGCCGTTTACCTGCCCAGCGGCGGCGACGTGCCGTTGAAGCTCGAGCCGGGAACCTACAAGGCATCGTGGTTCGACGCACTCACGGGAGACTGGGTGCCCGCCGGCGAAGTGAACGGGCCGTCTTGGACATCCAAAGCCCCCGGCCCGCATGACTGGGCGCTGTTGTTGACACGCCGCAGGTGAAGGCGGGCAGTGGACGGTGCTCAGCGGAGGAACACAAATTCCGGCGGGGCAAGTCGAGCCACTGCCCGAAGCGGACCGGCGGAAGCTTACGGTTCGGCAGCCGTTTGCGTATGACGGTTGCCTTCGAGCGCTGCCGCGGCCACCTGGGCAACGTCGAGCAGCTTCACGGGCTGCGGCGGCGCGACAGCGGCGAGTCCGTCGCGCAGCATGGTGTTGCAGAACGGGCAAGCGGCTGCGACCACGCTGGCGCCGGTGGCCACAAGCTCACCTGCACGCTCGACGTTCACGCGCCGTCCTTTTTCCTCACCGAGGAAAACGAGTCCACCGCCCGCCCCGCAGCAGAAGCCCCGCTCCCTGTGGCGGCGCGGTTCGGTGAGGGTGCCCCAGCGCTGAACCACCTGCCGCGGCTGGTCGTAGATTCCACGATAGCGGCCGAGGTAGCAGGCATCGTGGTACACCACCCTCTCGCGGCGCGCGCCGTTTGCCGAGGGAATCTGCGCGGCAAAGCGCGCCAGCAGCTCGCTGTGGTGCTCGATGCGGATGCCGGCGCCGAACTCCTTCCAATCCGTGCCGATCGTCCGGACGCAGTGCGGGCAGATGGAGAGCAGCCGCGTGGCGCCGCTCTGCCGGATCTGTTCCAAGTTGGCTTCGGCGAGCTGCGCGAAGAGCAGGTCGTTGCCGAGCCGCCGCGCGGAATCGCCCGTGCACCGCTCTTTGCGAAGCACGCCGAAGGTGATGCCGAGATGGCGGAGCACTTGCGCGAGCGCGAGCACGATCTCCCGCCCCTGCGGATCGTAGGAACCCATGCAGCCCAGCCAGAGGCAGTACTCCTGGGAACCGTCGTAGATGGGAAGCTCGTTTTTCTGGATGAACTTTTCGCGCTCGGAGTGTGCGAAGCCCATCGGGTTGCCGTTGCGCTCGAGCTTCAGGAAGAGCTTCGTGCCGTACTCGTCCTCCCACTTGCCCGTGTTCACCGCGCCGCGCCGCAAGCCGATGATCATCGGCAGATGCTGCACGCCTACGGGGCACTGGTACTCGCAGCTTCCGCACGTGGTGCACTGGAACGCGGCCTCCATCGAGAGGTGCTTGCCGAGCAGCGGCTCTTCGCCGCGCGGCCCGAACTCGTTCAGGTACTGCCGCGTCCCGAGCGCGATGAGCTCAGGGTTCAAAACCTTATCCGTGTTGTTCGCCGGGCAGTGCTCCGTACAGCGGCCGCACTCGACGCAGGTGTACGCCTGCAAGCTGATTAGTTTGGTGAGGTCCTTCCCGGTATCGAGGCCGAAATCCTCATCGCCCTCGAGCGGCGCGATGCGGCTGAATTCAGGCCGTTTCAGGAAGACGGTGGCGGGGCTCAGCAGCAGGTGCAGGTGCTTCGTGTGCGGGATCAGCGGCAGGAACACCAGCAGCGCGAGCGTGTGCGTCCACCACAGCGCGCGGCCGCCGGGAGACGATTCCGGAACTCGCAGCGCGGCGAGATAGGTGACCATCAGCGCAAAGATGAGGCACGCGATGAAGCCCGATTCCATCGAGAGCGGCTCGAGCCAGCGAGGGCGCACCACGAACCGCCGGATGGCCAGCCCGGTGATACCGATCGCCACCGCCACCGCGAAAACAGCCGCGAGCGGGAGATAGAAGCGGCCGAACGCGCTCTCAGGTCCGAACAGCCGCAGCCCGAATCCGCTGGCGATGTGATTGACGGTGACGAGCGAAAACGCGCAGAAACCCCAGAACACCAGCGCATGCGCGATGCCGGGCAGCGGGCGCTCGCGAATCACGGGGCCTTGCAGCAGGACTTCCCACACGAAGCGGCGGACTCGCGGCCCGACCGGCTGCAGGCTGAAGTCGGAGTCTTTCTTCGAATTCCGCACGTTGGCGAGGACGACGCCCGCCCGATGCCAGAACAGGTAGGCGGAGGCGGCGATCAATGCGGCCAGGATTGCGGTTTCGGCCCAGTTCGGACTCATAGATCTGATTAAGCCTTATACACAATTTCGGCCGGGCAAGCAAGCGTGCAGATGAGAACAGGCGTGCAGATGAGAACAGGCGCGCCCCGCTTCAGGCAGCTCGCCCCTACGCCTTCGCGCGCCTCTTTCGGGCTTGGTTGTCGAGGGAATCCTGGCGGCTTGCCGGAGCCCTGGGTCTCGCGTCCTCGGTCCGCGATGTCTCCTCCGGAGCGCGAAGCGCAACAAAGGTGATGATCAGAAGCGCCGGCCATATCTGGCCGTAAAGCCGCGGCACGGAGGTCTGAAGGTGCCACACCAGGTCGGACGGCGTGAGCAGGTAGACGGTGCAGTATCCTGCGAACAGCACCACCAGACTGGCGGCACACGCCAGCAACGCGGAACGGCACTGCCCGGGCACACGGAACCGAAGCGCGACCGCAAGGATCACCAGCAAAAGCAGGGGATGGAAAATCGGTTGCCCGAGGTTCACCGCCTGGGTGGCGAGCGCCTTCCCGATCTGCGCGTAGCGCGCCCCATCGAGCAGTTTCTGGACTGCGTCGGCCGCCGTCTGGTTGAAAAGCGGCTCGGCTGCCGGGGCCAGGAACAGCTTGAACCATGCCACGAGGATCAGGCCCGGCGCCGCCCCCAGCGCCATCCAGCGCCAGTCCGCCACTGCTCGCCGCAGCCCCGACGTGAACCCTTCGACGGCCAGGAAACATGCCATCAGCACAACAGCGAAAAGCAGGCCCTCGTTTTTCGTCCACGCCGCCATCGATGCCGCCGCGCCGGAAACGCAGAGCGCCGTTCGCGCGATCTCAGGCCGTGCGCGGGCGAGCAGGATTCCGGCGGCCGCTATCCCGTAGTACACGCTCAACGGCATGTCGGCGTAGTGCATCGTCGAAAGAAAGAGGAACGAGCCGCTCGAAACCAGAACGAGCCCGCCCAGAAGCGCGGAGCTGGTGGCCCGCACGAGCGCGAGTGCGCTCATAACGAGCATTGCGGCGAGCGCCAGGAAAAGGAAGCCGGCGACGCAAGGCGCCCACTGCGGTGTGGCTCCTTCCGCTTTCCAGATCATGGCTACGAAGCCGGACAGGAGCAGCGGGTAATCCGGGTGCGAACGTTCCAACAATGGGGAGAGGGCGTTCTTCCACTCCGCTGAGGCCAGGTACTTCGCCCGCAGATCCCAGATGGAACACGCGTCCCACTCACCGTATGGCGCAGCGGCGGACACGCCGGCGAGCCCCGAGATCACGAGCGCGAACGTGCCGGCCAGGATCAACGCGAGCGCCCAGTTCCAGCGGAAGCCGTTCCTCGCCGGCGCGGCTGACTCCGCACCGGCCCGGCCGCGCCGCCATGATACTGCCGCAGCGGCGCAGGCCAGCAAGGCGTTTGCCGCCAGCACGGTCGCGGCCGACGCCGCTCCCGCCACGACGAGCAGGAAGTATACGGCGGATCCGGCGCCAATGCCGAGCGCGCCGCCGGCAGCGGCTTCGAACTCCAAGGCTGCCCAGCGCGGGCGCAATGCAGGCAGGAACGCGCGGAGGAACAGCCATCCGGCAATTACGGGAAGAGCGCACGCGATGGCTCCGAGCATCAGTGTGCCTTCCTGAACAGCGCAACCCCGTTGCGGTAGTCGTTTACCAGTTCGAGCGCGTACTGCCGCGCGTCCGTTGCCGCATCGTAGGGGCGGAAATAGTTCCCGACCACCCAACGCACGTCATCGTGTGTTGAAAAGCTGACCACCAGCCGGGGCGCAAGCGCGTACCGCGCAGCTCCGAAAGCGGCGTCGCTCGCTGCATCACCCGGCGGCAGGTCGGACAGGTATCCCACCTTCTGCGACTCGGGAATGACGGCCCGAGCCTCGCTGAACCGTTGTTGCTGCAGGGCGACCTGGAAGCCGTCCGCTCCGCGGCTATACGCAGACAGGAACTGGTAGTAGTTGAGGGCACCCATCACCGCGGCGAACACGGCCACGGCGATGCCCGCCAGGGCGCGCGCGGAGCCGCTCGCCGGCCGTGACTCGTCTAAAGCCGCATTTTTCCGCGCTTTCCGCAACGAATCATCATAGACGGACGCCATTGTTGATCACAAGTGCTTGCGCGATCCCCGCGCCCCGGCGGTCCGCTTCACAACAGCGCACTCTCGCCGGCTTCCCGTGAGAGCCTCGCCATAGACCTATGTCACCGGCACGCGTCCGGCGGTGCGGTGCGAAAAGATATCGCACTGATCGGCGTACTTCTGAGTAACTACCCCATTTACACCCTCCTGATTTCGTAGCAACATACCGTCATTGCTTCACGAAGGGGGTTTGCATGCGGAAGTACGGTTTGGGGTGCGTTATTCTGACATTCGCTTCGGTGCCTCTCTGCGCCGAAGTCACCGGTTCCATTTTGGGCTCCGTGCGCGATACCACCAGCGCTGTCGTGATCGCGGCCAAGGTCCGGGTTACCAACGTCGAAACCAACCTGGTGCGAGACGTGCAAACCGATGCTGCGGGCCAGTACCGCTTCCTCGTCCTGCCGGCCGGTAAGTACGAGCTCACCATAACGGCCGAGGGCTTCCAGCAGTTCACCAGCACGGGCATCGAGCTGACGGTGAACGAGCAGCGCCGCGTCGATGCGACGTTGCAGGTCGGCAGTTTGAAGCAGACCGTCGAAGTCCAGGCCAATCCTGTTCAGGTGGAGACCACCAACACGCAGCTCGGCGACGTGATCGAGACCAAGAAGCTGCTGGCGCTGCCGCTGAACGGCCGCAGCTATATCGATCTGCTCGGGCTGCAGGCTGGGGTGGCTCCCGATTCCGCCGGCTCGATACAGCAGGACAGGCCGGTTTCCGGCGGATTGTCAGCCGGCAATGTCTCAGTCAACGGGCAGCGTGAGACCGCCAACGCCTTCCTCGTCAATGGCGGCGATGTCAGCGAGGGCCGGAACCTCGGCGCCGCGGTCATTCCGAACCTGGACGCCGTAGCCGAGTTCCGCCTGCTCACCAGCAGCTTCGACGCCGAGTACGGGCGCTTCAGCGGCGCCGTCATGAACGCCATCACCAAATCGGGCACCAACGGCTTGCACGGCACGGCTTTCGATTTCCTCCGCAACGACAAGCTGGACGCCCGGAACTTCTTCGATCCGAGCAAGGGCGAGCTGCGCCGCAACCAGTTCGGATACGCAATCGGCGGCCCGCTGATCTAAGGACAGAATCTTCTGGTTCACCGACTACCAGGGCACCCGTGAAACCCTGGGACAGAGCAGCGGAAATGTGCAGGTGCCGAGCCTGGCCGAGCGTACCGGAGATCTCACGAACAGCCAGGCGCTCACCGGAACCGTGGTAGGCAACGGCTGGGCCCAGGTGCTTTCGCAGCGCCCCGGCTACACGGTCACCGCCGGTGAGCCCTACAGCCAGGTGTTCCCCGACACCAAGATCCCGCAGAGCGCCTTCGCCGGACCCGTGGCGAATTATTTGAAGCACATGCCGGCGCCCAATGTGGGCGACAACCTGTTCAGCACCTCGGCCGGGAAGGAAACGGTACGGGACGACAAGTTCGGCCAGCGCGTGGACTTCAACAGCAAGAAGGCGGGGAACTGGTTTTTCTATTACAACTTCGACGACTCGACGGTCACGGCGCCGTTCCCCTGGGCTAACATCGCGGGTTTTCCGACTGTGACTCCCAGTCGCGCCCAGCAGGGTGTCATGAGTAACACCAAGACGGTCGGGCCCACCGCGGTCAATGAATTCCGCGTCAGTTTCATGCGGACGGCAGTGACCACGGACAGGCCGACCAGCGGTTTCGGAAAGGTCTCCGACTTCGGCTTCGTGTCCGGTCCCGGCACGCTCGGAATCAACTCCTCAGGACCACCCAATTATGAAGGGCTCCCGACGGTGTCGCTGGATTCCATCGGGCTGCGCATCGGAAACGGCAACCTCACCACCTACCAGCCTGACAACACCTGGCACCTCTCGGATGGCTTCTCCAAGATCTACGGCCGGCACAGCCTCAAATTCGGTGGAGAGGCGCGCTACCTGCAAGTCAACGAGCGGAACATCTGTGGGCCGAACGGACAGTTCGATTTCAACGGCTCGGAGACAGGCAGCGATGTTGCGGACTTCCTGCTGGGAGCGCCCAATCATTACACCCAATGCAGCATGCAGTTCCTGGATTCGCGCAGCCATTACGGCGCGGCCTACGGGCAGGATTCCTTCCGGGTGAAGTCGAACCTGACGCTGAACCTTGGCCTGCGCTGGGAGTTCAGCCAGCCGTGGTACGACACCCAGGGCAAAATCGAGACCATCGTTCCCGGCCTGCAATCCACCCAATATCCGACGGCGCCCCTGGGATGGGTGGTGCCGGGCGATCCGGGTATTCCCAAGACGCTGGCGCCGACCGACTACAACAACTTCGGCCCGCGGCTGGGCCTTGCCTACTCGCCCGGTTTCTCCGACGGAGTGCTCTCGAAGATCTTCGGCGGACCCGGGAAGACGAGCATCCGCGCGGCGTTCGGCATCTACTACACGGCGATCGAAGACCTCAACCTGTTCTATGAGGTCGGCGACGCCCCGTTCGGCTTGTACTGGACCAGCCCGCTGCCCACCACGTTCGCCGAACCGTACCGCACGCGGGCCGACAACAGCTCGCAGGGCCAGCGCTTCCCGTTCACTTTCCCCACACCCGGCGACCCGAAGAACAAGACGCTCGACTACTCGGTGTACCTGCCGATTTCATACTCGCCCGGCTACTCGATCCACAACAAGCTGCCGTACGCCGAGCATTACAACCTCAGCATCCAGCGCGGGCTCTCGGAATCGACCGTGCTCACTTTAGCCTATGTAGGCACCCAGGGCCACAAGCTGATCTCGCAGTATGACGCCAACCCCGGCGACCAGGCGCTCTGCCTCAGCCTGATGGGCTCGGGCGCCATGGCCGGTACGCTCGAGTGCGGGCCGAACCTGGAGTCCGCTGTCTTCACCCGGCCTGACGGCACGACCGTCAACGGAACGCGCACTGCGCTCGGCCCGGACTTCGGCGCGAACAACAGCTACACCGTCAATCTCGCCAATTCCAACTACAACTCGCTCCAGGTGAGCGTGGAGAGGAAGGCGGCCGATGTCACGTTCCTGGCGGCCTACACCTTCTCTAAGTCGATCGACAACTCTTCCGCGTTCAACGACTGGGTCAACTTTACCAACTACCGGTTGAGCCGGTCGCTCTCGAGCTTCGATGTCACACACAACTTCGTCGTCAGCTACGACTGGGCGATTCCGCTCCACAAGGCATGCGGCGCCAACCGCCTGACCCGGGGCTGGGAGGCGATAGGCATTACCAGGTTCGCGACCGGGTTCCCGATTTCGGTGAGTCAGGCCGATGACCAGTCACTCATCGGCAGCCCGAACACCGATGTCCCCGACCGGGTCGGGAATCCTACAACACAAGACCCGCACAAAAACGGCGTCAACGGCCCGAATCAGTTCTTCGCCCCCAGCGCGTTCGCGGAAGCGCCGCTCGGCCGCTTCGGCAACTCCAACCGGCGATTCTTCCACGGGCCGGGGATGGCCAATTGGGACTTTGCGCTTCACAAGACCATGGTCATTCGAGAGCCGATAGCCGTGCAATTCCGGGCCGAGTTCTTCAACGTGTTCAATCACACGCAGTTCACAGGTGTGGACGGCGAAGTCACCAGCCCGCGCTTTGGCACCGTCTCCAACGCACGCGCGCCGCGCATCGGGCAGTTGAGCTTGAAGTTCCTCTGGTAAGATCCACCGTAGGGGGCGAGCCGTCCCTCGCCCCCTCGCTCGGAGATGAGGTCACACTTCACCGCCGCTGTGCTGCTGGCCTGTGCGGCCGCATGCCCGCAGAATGCTCCGAGCGACGGCGAGCCGCATTACCGCCAGCGTGTGGCCCTGCTCGAACGCAACGACCCGGCCGGCGCGATTTCCGAGCTGGAGTCGGCCGTGCGGCTGGCGCCGCGGCGTTGTGAAGCCCGCCGGGCCCTGGCACGCGCGCACGCCGCTTCGAATGACCTCTCCGCGGCCATCAAAGACCTTCGCGCCTGTATCACGTTCGAACCTGGGTCGGCGGACGCCCACTACGAGCTGGGCCTGATGCTGGGTGCTTCGGGCGAACTGGCGCCGGCAATCGCGGAGTTCCGCCGCGCCATTGCGTTGAAGCCCGGATTTGCGCAGGCCCACGAGCGCCTCGGGGTCGCGCTGCGCCGCAGCGGCGATCCGGGCGCTCTGCGCGAGTTCCAGACCGCCGTCCGCCTCGCTCCGAACGACCCTGTCGCCCACTACAGCCTCGGCATAGCGCTCAAAGGCGCCGAAAATCTCGATGGGGCCATCGCCGCCTTCCGCGAGGCGCTCCGCCTCAAACCGGATTTCGAGAAAGCCCGCTACGCCCTCGGTCAGGCCCTGCGCGCCCAGGGACAGCTCGCGGCGGCCTCCACGCAGTTGAAGGAGCTTGCGGCGCTGCAGAATTTCCGCCGTCAACTGGCGGAATCCAAGCGGCTGATCCTCGATGGGGTCGAGCTGCTGGAGGGGCAGCAGCTTGACGCTGCGCTCGAACGCTTTCAGCAGGCTGCTGAGCAGACTCCCATGCTGCCTACCGCCTGGCACTACATTGGGGCCGTCTGGGAGAAGAAAGGCGACAATGCCCGCGCCCTCGAGTTCTACCGCAAAGCGCTCGAGCTCAAGCCGGACTATGCGCAGACGCACTTGAGTGTCGGCGTGCTCTACGCCAGGCAGGGCGAGGGCGCCAGGGCGGTCGAGGAGCTCAAAGCGGCGGTCGCCTCCGATCCCGACTACGCGGAGGCGCATTACGACCTGGGCTTGGCGCTGGCGGGGGAAGGCCGGACGGAGGAGGCGACCCAGGCGTACTCGGAAGCCGTTGCCCTTAAGCCCGACTACCTGGATGCGCGCGTTCGCCTGGGAATGGCGCTCGCCGCGAAGGGCGAACTGGCGGCTGCCGCCGGCACGCTGCGCACCGCTGTTACGCGCAAACCCGATTCCTCCGAGGGGTGGAACAATCTCGGCCTGGTGCTGCTCGAATCTGACGACCTGTCCGGCGCCCGTGCGGCGCTCGAGAAGGCCGTTGCGCTCAAGCCCGCCTACGCCGAAGCACGCTATAACCTGGGGTTAGTGCTGATGCGCTCCGGTGATGGAGCGCGCGCGCGCAGCCAGTTCGACGAAGCCTTCCGGCTCGAGCCGCGGCTCCGCAACGTCCAATGAAACGATCGATCCTGTTTCTGTGGGCCGCCGCGGCCCTTGCTCAAAGTGACCAGGTCGCCGCCGGCCGCAAGGTCTTTGAAGCGCGCTGCGCCGGATGCCACGGCGCCGATGGCGCCGGCGGTGAGCGCGCGCCCGCCATCTCCCAGGCCGACCGCGAGAAGTATGAGTCCCGGCAGGCGATCCGCACGTTGGTCCGCCATGGCATTCCCGACGCCGGCATGCCTGCCTTCAACATCCCCGAGCCGCAGATGACGCAACTGGTCGCCTTCGTCCGCTCGCGCCTTGCTCCTGCCGGCGAATTCTCGGTTGCGGGCGATGCCGCTGCCGGCGAGGCGTTTTTTTTCGGCAAGGGCGGCTGCGCCGGCTGCCACATGATGCGCGGCCGTGGCGGTCTGGATGGACCCGATCTCACCAACGCCGGCCAGCGGTTCACGCTCGCGGAGATCGAGCGGGCGCTGCGCCGTCCGGAGAAACGGCCCGGGTATGAAGTGGCCACCGTCCTTCTGAAGACCGGGGCGGAGCTTCGCGGCTTCATCCGCAACGAAAGCAACATAGACCTCCAGCTCCAGGGATTCGACCACCGCCTGCACCTGCTCCGCCGCGGCGAGATCGACTCCGTCCGGCGCGAGCCCGGCTCCTACATGTCCGCCCTCCAGGCAGCCGACAACGACCGGCGGAACCTGATCGCTTACCTGGCCGGCCGCCGCGAATCGCCGGGTCCGGGGCGCGGCGATGCCGATCCTCTGCCCGGCGCGGTCACTTGGGATCGCATCCTGCACCCTGCGGCGGGCGACTGGCCGTCCTACAACGGAGCCCTCGGAGGCAATCGCTTCAGCGCCCTCGATGAGATCACGCCCGCCAACGTCGCCGGCTTGGCGCCGAGCTGGATATTTCCACTGCCCGGGGCGTCGCACCTGGAAGTGACACCCGTCGTCGTCGATGGCGTCATGTACGTCACGAACGTCAACGAGGTGTTCGCGCTCGATGCCCGTTCGGGCCGTCCCATCTGGCACTACTCCCGCCCGCGCACCAAGGGAGTGATCGGCGACGCCGGCGGAGGAATCAATCGCGGCGTCGCTGTGCTCGGCGATCGCATCTTCCTCGCCACTGACAATGCCCACCTGCTCGCGCTCCACCGGCTCACGGGCGCGTTCCTCTGGGAGACCGAAATGGCGGATTACCGGCGGCACTACGGCACTACCTCCGCTCCCCTCGTGGTCGGCGACCTGGTGATCTCCGGAACTTCAGGCGGCGACGAAGGCATTCGCGGGTTTCTCGCAGCCTACAAGGCCTCCACCGGCGAACGGGTCTGGCGCTTCTGGACTGTGCCGGCGCCGGGGGAGCCGCTGGCGAAGACCTGGCACGGCCGCGCCATCGAGCACGCTTGCACCTCCACCTGGCTCACCGGGACCTACGACCCGGAGTCCGACCTGCTCTTCTGGACCACCGGCAATCCCTGCCCCGATTTCAACGGCGATGAGCGCCAGGGCGACAACCTGTACTCCGATTCCGTGCTCGCGCTCGAGCCCCGGACCGGCGCGCTGAAGTGGTATTTCCAGTTCACCCCGCACGACCTTCACGATTGGGACGCCGCTCAAACCACGATCGTCGCTGACGCCGTTTACGGCGGACGGCCGCGCAACCTGCTGCTCCAGGCCGATCGCAACGGCTTCTTCTATGTGCTCGACCGGCTCACAGGTGAGTTCCTCGCCGGCTCGCCGTTCGTCCAACGCCTCACCTGGGCGAGCGGAATCGGCAAGGACGGCCGCCCCATCCCGTTGCCGGGCGCCGAGCCCACACCGGAAGGCGCCCGCGCCTGTCCGTCTGTCGAAGGCGCAACGAACTGGATGTCGCCGGCCTTCAACCCTGCGGCCGGGCTGTTCTATGTCACGGCGCTGGAGAAGTGCAGCATGTACGCGAAGTCGTCCGCGTGGTGGCAGCCAGGGGAGTCCTTCTATGGAGGCGCGGCTCGCGATGTGGCTGGCGAGGCGCCGCGGAAATACGTCCGCGCCATCGACGTTCAGACAGGCCGGATCGCCTGGGAGTACGCGCAGACCGGGCCGGCGAATACCTGGGGCGGCCTGCTGGCAACCGCCACCGGCCTCGTCTTCTTCGCCGAGGACAGCGGCGCCTTCGCCGCCCTGGATGGCCGAACGGGAAAGCTGCTCTGGCACTTTCCCCTCGGCGCCTACTGGAAAGCTTCCCCGATGACCTACCTCGTGGACGGCCACCAGTACGTGGCCGTGGCCGCCGGCGGCAATATCGTCGCTTTCGCCCTGAGAGCCGGCCACGAGTCGCCGTGATCCGCTTCGGCCTTGCCGGCTTGCTCCACCGAAAAGGCCATCGCGGTCCCGTCCGTGACTCCGCAGGAAAGCTATTCCGCGACGCCGCCAGCGCCTTGCTGGCACAATTCGTGGAACCGCGAGTTCACCCTTACTCTCAACGTCCGGAAGTCCGCCACGGGCATGCAAAGCTCGCGGCAGATTTGCTCTTCGCCGTGCCCATTGACATAAAAGCGGATCAGGCTCTCACGTTCACACAATGAAAGGCCGAGCAGCAAAGCCTGCATCACTTCCCTGTGCTGATCGCTCGCGCAGGGCGCGCTGGCGGTTTTGCAGGCGTGCTGTATCGCCGGTTGTTTGTCTTGGGCCTCGCGAATGTGGGTCGTGAGGTGCATGCGAACGTACTGCCCCAGCCGCGCGGGATTGCCAAGGTCGCCGCTCTGAATCCCGCGAACCACGTGGTCGAGCACTTCGCCCACGCAGCCGTCCACTTCGGTGGCCGGCAGTTTGCGGGCCACAAGGAATCTTATCCCGCGGCTCAGAAGCCGGCGAAGTTCCTCCACGCCGGCGGAGTCTCCCTGGCGAACTCTCTCAACCAGAAGCCCCGGGGCGACGCCCATAGGATCAACTGGCTCTAGAGTTTGCATTGGGATTACCGCAGATCCGATTGATCAGATCTTCGACGCCGGCGAGCGGAGGCTAGGCCAATACCCGCCCCTTCGCGCTGCCAAGGGATGTTTCGCTGCTCGGGCACATAACGCTCCAATCCTCGGATTGCGGCATCGAGCCGGCAAACAAGGCTGCCGAATTGCCACCTCTCAGTGGGTCTTGGCCTCGGGCCGCGTCGAAAAGGCGGATGCGAAGGACCCTGCAATCAGACTTCCGCAGCGAGGGATGCCAGGAGGCGCCATCCTTGCAACAGGTTCGCGTCGTTCCGTAGTTGCAACCGCCAGTTCAGGGGTTTTGTTCTGAGCCGCAGGATTCGCATAACTGCGACGCTCTGACGGAGGATCCCGTCTGGGTGCTCACGACACAACGCGCAATGGACGGATCTCCGACCCAGGCGCGCCCAGGCGCGTGGGACAAAGCGCGGCAGTTTCATGATGGGTGTGCGACAAGAAAGTGGGGATTCTGTAGTGTCCAAATCAAAGCTCGTAAGAGCGCAAGAGAGTAGCCCATGGCCTGAGCCATGGGGAGTCGCCAGATTCACCAAGCCCCGGCACGGGGCGAACGATCGCGACATCGCCATCTTCGGCCTCCTCCGGGGGTTTTTCCGGACACGCCGCTTTTCCCATGGCTTACGCCATGGGCTACTCTCCGTCGCCCTCCGGGCTGGTGTAGCGTCCTTGCGTGCCACTACGCTCAGATACCCGCGTTCTCCTTCGGAATTCGGAGTCTCGCCACTTTCAAGTCGCCCACCCGTTTCATGATCTTGTGATCTTGTGATGATCTTGTGATGTCCCCGGCTACTTCATGATGTTATGATGGCCCCCGGCTACGAAACCCTGTCGCGGGCAGGCTAAGCCTCCGCTCGATGGCGGTAGCCAGTCTTACGCGCACGATTAGGACAAGCCGAGGCGGCATGACGGTTCTGTTGGTCGATGATGATGCGTCCTTGGCGGAGTTCTGCCGCCAGGTGCTGTCCAGGGCCGGGCATGCAGTGTTGATTGTGAACTCCGGGAAGGACGCCCTGGCCGCTCTGGGCGAACACGAGATCGATGTCGTGCTCAGCGACGTGAGAATGCCCGGCATGAACGGAGTGGACCTGCTCCGATCCATTTCGCCAGGCAACGTCGGGCCGGACGTGGTGCTCATGACAGGATTCGCCTCCATCCCTTCCGCTGTCGAGGCAATCCGGCTGGGAGCATATGATTACCTGGTAAAGCCCTTCGGGGTCGACCAACTCGAGGCCACGCTCCAGCGCCTGGCGGAGCTTCGCGCCCTGCGGGCCGAGAATCTGGTGCTACGGTTCCAACTCGATCTGGAGTCAGGAACCGGCGGGATGGTCGGCGTGTCGCCGGCTATGCTGGCCGTGTTCAAGGCGCTTCCGCGGATCGCGGGCAAGCGCCAGCCGGTCCTGATCACGGGTGAGACCGGGACGGGCAAGGAGCTGGTGGCGCGGGCCATCCACGATCAGGGGCCGGACAAGGATCGGCCCTTCGTCGCAGTCGATTGCGGCGCCCTGTCGGCGGACATCATTGAAAGCGAGCTCTTCGGGCACGTCCGCGGGGCCTTTACCGGCGCCATCGGCGACCGTCCCGGCCTGCTGGCAAGCGCCGTGCGCGGCACACTCTTCCTCGACGAGGTATGTGAACTTCCGCTTCCTCTGCAGGCGAAGTTCTTCCGGGTTCTCCAGGACCGTGAGTTCCGGCCCCTCGGGGGTGACACGGTGCGCAAGTTCGAAGGGCGTGTCATCGCGGCAACAAACCGTGATCTGGACGCGGCCGTCCGTGCGGGATCATTCCGGCCCGAGTTGTACTTCCGGCTGTGCGTGCATCCGGTCCATGTGCCCCCGCTGCGCGCGCGGAAAGGCGACATTCCGGCGTTGATCCGGCATTTCATCCACAAGCACGGCGGGGACGAGGTACTGGCGATCGCTCCGAACGCGGTGAAGGAATTGGCGGCCTACGGTTGGCCCGGCAATGTGCGCGAACTGGAAAACTGCATTCTCACCATGCTGGCAAACTGCGAAGGGAGAGTGCTGGATACGGGAGACATTCCGAAGGCCCTCCGGATGGCGCTACACGACGGACAGCCGGGCAACCGCAAGCCGCTGGAGGATGCCCAACGCGCCGCGATTGTCGCGGCGCTGGAGGAAGCGGGCGGCAACATCGCGGAAACGGCGCGGCGGTTGGGCATCGCGAAAGCGACCCTGTACCGGAAGATGAGCGCCTACGCTTTGACGCCGCCCAACCGCTGAACTGAGCTAAGCACCAAAGGCCGCCCTCCTCACGGCTACCGTTTCAGTAGCCCCGCCGACTTGGCCGGCAGCCACTCGTCACGCACCGGCTTGCTCAGCACCACGCCGGCCCCGGCGATCAGGATCGCGGGCGAATCGCCGGCGTGCGCATGGGTGTGCGACAAGAAAGTGGGGATTCTGTAGTGTCTGAATCAAAGCTCGTAAGAGCGCAACAAAGTAGCCCATGGCGTGAGCCATGGGGAGTCGCCAGATTCATGAAGCCCCGGCACGGGGCGAAAGATCGCGACGTCGCCATCTTCCGCCCCCTCCGGGGGCTTTTCCGGACACGCCGCTTTTCCCATGGCTTACGCCATGGGCTACTCGCTGTCGCCCTCCGGGCTGGTGTAGCGTCCTTGCGTACCACTACGCTCAGATACCCGCGTTTTCCTTCGGAATTCGGAGTCTCGCCACTTTCAAGTCGCGCACCCCGTGCGCATGGCTGCTTTCCGTTGGGTGCGGGGACTCCGTACGGTTCTCCCGCGTCAAAGACTTCGGTCGCTCATCTCGTCCCCAGCGTTTTCCGCACGGCCTCGATCAGTTGATCCGGACTGACAGGCTTCATCAAGGTGGCATCCGCACCGAGCATTGCTGCGGTTTTCAGAAAACTCCCCACGAATGCCCCGGAAACCGCGATGATCTTCACGCCCGGATAGCTCTGCCGTATCGCGCGAATGGTCTCGATGCCTTCGCGGTTCGGCATCACCAGGTCTGTTATCACCAGGTCGTAAGAACCGGCCTCCAGGATTTTCTGCGCCTGACCACCGTCGGCGGCCACGTCCACCTCATATCCGCCGCCCGACAGGATCTCCGCGAACAGCTTGCGGATGCTTTCCTCGTCGTCCACCACGAGCACCTTTCCCGCCGCCCTCGGCTTTCCGAGTACCCTCTGGACGGTCAGCGCCAACGCCTCCGGGGTAAACGGCTTCGGGATGTATTCGATTCCAGAATCCGGCACACCCTGACGCGAGATCACCTCAGCCGTGTAGCCCGACATGTAGAGCACTTTCATTTCAGGGCGCACGACCGTCAGCCGGTCGGCCAACTGCTTGCCCGTCACGTGCGGCATGACGACGTCGGTGAGCAACAGGTGGATTGGACCGCGGTGGCTTTCGGCCACGAGCAGGGCCTCGCCGCCCGAACTCGCTTCCAGGGTTCGATAGCCGAAACTCTCTAGCACGGCTAGCGCCAGCTTCCGCACCTCGTCCTGGTCCTCCACCACCAAGACCGTCTCCGACCCCTCCAGGCGCGTGACCGGCAGCATATCGGACAGAGCATGGGGACCGGGTTCCGCCAGCAACGGCAGCCCAATCCGGAGCGCAGCCCCCTTTTCCGTCTGGCTCTCGACACTGATCCACCCTCCGGCCTGCCGAACGATCCCATACACTGTGGAAAGTCCGAGCCCGGTGCCCGTACCCACGGCTTTTGTCGTGAAGAAAGGCTCGAACATTTTCTGTTGAGTCTCCTCGCTCATTCCCACACCGGTGTCGGAGACTTCCATCACCACGTACGGGCCGGGAGCCGCGCCGGGAAACGCCGCGGCCTCAGTTTCATCGAGGTGAATACGGGAACTTCTCAAGGTGACGCGCCCGCCCGCCGGCATCGCGTCGCGCGCATTCACCACCAGGTTCATCAGGACCTGGTGCAGTTGCCCCGGGTCCGCCATCACGTGGTGCGGTTCCGGATCCAATCCGGTCACAATTTCGATGTCTTCACCCACCATGCGCTCGAGCATCCCTCGGGACTCCAGGATCACTTCGTTCAGGTTGACAGGCCGCGGCTCGGCAATCTGTTTCCGGCTGAAAGCCAGAAGCTGGCGAGTCAGTTCCACCGCCCGCCCGCCGGCCTTTCCGATCTCCTCCAGCGAATCCCGCAGCGGGTCGTCCGCTTGCAGGCCTTTCAGGGCCAGGCCGCTGTAGCCGTTAATCACCGTCAGCAGGTTGTTGAAATCGTGGGCCACCCCTCCGGCTAACCTGCCGATGCTTTCCAGTTTCTGCGCCTGCTGAAACTGCTGTTCCAGTTGCGCCCGCTCCGCCTCGGCGCGCTTCTTGTCGGTGATGTCCATCGTGACGGAGAGCAGGCATTCGTGTCCGTTGAGTACGATTTTCTCGCCATAGACCAATCCGACCAGCGTGCGTCCGTGTTTTGTGGTGAAAGGGAGTTCCAGTCCCGAGATTCTGCCCTGCTGGTCGAGCGTTTCCAGGAGCCGGTTTCGATTCTCGGGGGTGATCAAACCCATCCCGGTCGAGGTGTGGCCAATCACCTCCTCGCGGCGAAAGCCAGTGACCTCCAACGCGTAGTCATTCACGTCGATGTAGGTTCCATCGGCCAGGGAAGCAATCGCCACGAGCACAGGCGCGCTGCGGAACGCCTTGGCGAACCTCTCGTTGCTCTCGTCGAGCGCGGCTTCCACCCGCTTGCGGTCCGTAACATCGCGCGCGGCTCCTTGCACACCGACCTGCCGGTTGGCCTCATCGAGGAGCGGGCCACCGGAGGCTTCCACCCACTTCTCCCTCCCATCCCTGGTGATCAGCCGGCATTCTATGTCAGTGAAGGAGCGGCCCAGAAAGGCGTCCTCCCACTGCTCCAGCATCCGTTCGCGGTCATCGGGATGGATCCAGCAGATGAAGTTCTCGCGAAGCAACTCCGCAGCGGAATACCCGGTCAGACTCTCGACCGCCGGATTGGCGAATATCAGCCTGCGATCCATGTCATACGCCGACACGGCTTCGCGGAGGTTGTTCGCCAGCAGGCGAACCTGCTGATTCGCCCTCTTCAGCGCGTCTTCCGCCTGCTTGCTCTGGGTGATGTCCCGGTAAGCCAGTACCACGCGGACCACCTTTCCTGTGACCGCGTCCAGTACCGGCGTGGCCGAACACACGGCCCAGAATACCGACCCGTCGGAGCGCCGGACACCGAGCACGGTGTCGGCCTGCGGCTCGCCGGTTCGAAAACACCTGCTGACAGGCAGATCTTCCACCGCACATGCCGATCCGTCCTCGCGAAACGTAACAGACGCCCAATCCGCCAGTCCTACCCCTGCGAGTCGATCCAGGCAGTAACCGGAGAGCCTGCCGGCTTCAGCATTCATCAGGGATACGGAACCGTCCGCCTCATGAACCACTACGCCGGCGGGAATGTTCTGGAAGGTGACGCGGTACTTGTCCTCGCTTTCCCGTAAGGCCTGATCGGCCCGCCTGCGCTCCGTAATGTCCATCACCAGCGAAGCAACGCCGATCGTATTGCCCGCCGGATCAATAAGCGGGGTGTTGAACCACTCACAACTGATGGTCCGGCCATCCTTGGTCAGGTTTTCGTTGGTTGATCGACTACCGCCGCGCTGCCTCAGTAACCCTTCCCAAACGCCATCCAAAGCCCCCCAGGCCGATTTTGGCACCAGCAACGTCCAGTGTTGCCCGATGGCCTCTTCGCTAGAAAACCCAAACATCTTGACAGCGCCCGGATTCCAAGCCCTAAGTCGGCCGTCAAGATCAAATTCGATGACTGCGAGGGGAGTTTGCTGAACATGCAGAGCCAGCCGCTGCCGCGAAAGAAGTAGTTCTTCTTCAGCACGCTTGCGCTCCGTAATGTCATGCACGGTCCCCTGCATGACGGTGGGTCTGCCAGCCTCGTCACGCAAGACTTCGGCCTGTGCGTGAATCACTTTCTCCGAACCATCCGGCCTCTGGATGCGATACTCAATGTCGTACTTCGCGGTCCCGTTGAGCGCCGCGGTCACGGCTTGATCCACGCGCGCCTTCTCATCGGGGTGGATCATCTCCAGGAAGCCTCTCCGGTGCTCTTCGAGTTGACCGGGAGCCAGCCCGAAGATCCGGAACGTCTCGTCGGACCAACTCGCTTTATCGGCCTGGAGATCCCATTGCCAGGACCCGACCTGGGCGATCCGTTGGGCCGCCTTTAGCTCCGCTTCGCTCTCGATCAGGTGGGCCTCCGCGCACTTGCGCCCAGTGACATCGACAGCGACACCGAGCAGACGGGCGGGCTTGCCGTCCGCGTCGCGGAGCAGCGTTCCATTGGCTGAAATCCACTTCTCTCCGCCGTCGTTGAGCGGTACGCGGTACTCGACGCGGTATTCGCACTCTCCGCGCAACGCCGATTCGATCGTCCCGAGCACTCGAGCGCGGTCCGCCGGGTGAACGCTGCCTGCCAGGTCGGCGACTGCCGGATGCGCGAATCCCGTGGCGCGTCCAAAGAGCCGGTCTACCGGACCGGCTTCGTGATGGGTCCCATCCACCGCGTTGATCTCGAATGCCACCATGCCCGCGGCGTCCAGGGTCAGCCGCAAGCGTTCTTCGCTCTGGCGCAACTTCTCGTCCGCCCGCTTGCGCTGGGTCATGTCGCGGACGATGGCTTGCACCTGGAGGGAATCTGCGATGTCCACCCGGCTCAGCATGATCTCGACATGGAAGGGCGTGCCGTCGGCACGCAGGCACAGCCACTCGTGACACGCAGCCTCTCCCCGCAGCGCCGCCGCAATCATCTCCGCCGCGACTTCCGAAGAGAGCCGTCCATCGGGCTGCCGTTCCGGGCTGAAGTCCGCCGGAGAACGGCCGATGATCTCCGCCCTCGCTCGCCCGAGGAGGTGCGCGCCCTTTTGGTTGCAGTCCAGAAAACCCGCCGCATCCAGCAGAAATACCCCGTCATTGGCCCCTTCGAACAAGGACCGGTACTTGATCTCGCTTGCTCTGACCGACTCCTCCGCCCGGCGGAACTCGGTCACATCGCGTAGGATGCAATGCGTATGTCTGAACTGGCCTGCGGCGTCGTAGACCACCTTCCCGGTGACGGCCATGAGAACGGTCGCACCGTCTTTTCGCTTCATCTTCAACTCAATGTCGGTCTTGCCGGCCGCTTTGAAGCGTCGAAACCCCGCAGGGTATGCCCCAACCTCGCCAGGGTCCAGGAAATCCCCGAACCAGTGGCCGATCACCTCGTCCCTGGTATAGCCGAGGCCTTCGAGCCAGGCTGGATTCACCTCGATCAGGCATCCATCCTCGTTCAGGGAATGGTAACCGAGGGGCGAGTCGAGGTAGAGTTGCCGGTAGCGCTCCTCGCTCCGGTGTAACTCCTCCTGCATGCGGCGCTGCTCCAGAGCGGTGGCGATGCTGCCCGCGGCCCGTTCCAGAAAAGCGATCTTCCCGGGCGAAAAGCTGTCCCCCTTCCGGTTGTTGAATTGCAGCAATCCCAGCACTCGCCCGCCGAAGCGCAGCGGGATCAGCGCCAGCGATTCGAAGCCCTCGCGTGGGCAGCGGCCGCGCATGCGCGGCGGCAGGTCCGCCGGTGCCGCGGTGGCCAGCAGGCCCGTCGTGCTGTTGGTCCAAAAGGACCCGTTAGCGGTGAAGAACGGCATCCTCGCGTCGGTGCGCCCACTCAGAACCGCGCCGCAGATGCACTCGAGAACCGTCTCCCCCTGGCAGGCGCGTAGGACCTCATGTGCGGCTTCCGGCGCACACAACCGGCTCTCGGCCTGGACAAACGTCTGCGGGAAACCGCGCGTTTCATAGTACGGGAAGTCATCACCCTCCCGTAGCCGCACTCCCACCGCGTCGCAGCCCGACCATTGCTGGAGGAATCCCGTCAGGCTTTGCAGCATCCCTCGTGTGTCGCTGGGAGCGGTAAGGATGCCCAACAGACCCAGCGTGGCTTCGCTTTCCTCTTCGTAGCGCTTGCGGTCGGCGATATCCACCGTGACGGACAATATGGACGGCGCCCCGGCGGCGGCGATCGGCACGGCGTGGTATGACACTGAGGTGCCGGCCGCGTCATCGAGGAGACGACCCACCTCCGCGAGAAGGCACTCGCGGCCTACGGGATAGGGCAGTAGTCCGTTCCCGCCGAGCTCAGCGGTAATCTGCACCGCCTCTGCCCCCGTCATGTCCGCCGACAGAATCAGAACCGGAATCGCGTGAAGATCTTCGCGCCCGGACGAGCGCAGGCGGCAGCAGAGAGTCCAGCCTTCCAGGCGCGGAGCGGACAACGTTGCGATCACCAAACCGGGAGGCGAAGCCTCCATGCCGGCCATCGCCTGCTCGATGCTCTCGAACTGGACAACGGCGCGTCCTGAGGGTTTCAAAAGACCGAGTACCGCCTCCCGCTGAACCACATCGGAGACCACAACCGCGATCGTGTGCGACCCCGGGTGTACCATTTAGCCTCCCCTAGCCACGTGCGGCCACGGCAACTGTGGCGGCCACATCTTTCTCTTATCGGATCTCGGAGCTTAGTGTAGCACCTGGATACCCGGTGGCTCTCTCCGGAACCAAGTGTGCAAGCCGTTTGTTTTCAGCCGGTACTGACGGCGCGAACGCTGTCCCGACGCTCACGACGACCGGACGCTATTCCCGGCCTCCATGGCGCCGCCTTTGGCTTGATCGCGGCAAGCAGGGACGCCAGGGAGCTGGAGATCCCTGGGCGTGGCGTTCGATCGGCAGGCCGGACATTCCGACCGCCCGCGCCGGAGGATCCGAGCCGAAGCGAGGAGTGGTACCGTCTCCTGCTCGAGACCTCTCAGGACGGACTGGATGGCGCCGGTGTTCAACCCCTGCGGCCGGGTTCTTCTATGTCATGGCCCTGCAATCCAGGGACTGCAGCACGAGAAGAACTAAGTAAAGGAGCGCGGCCGACGCGGAGTTCAGACCCAGCCGATAGGCGAAGGCCGTGACAGCGGCAATCAGGACTACGCCGCGCAACAGAGCTAATGCGGAGCGCCGATCGCGGCAGAACGAGCCAGTGGGAGCAGGAAATGAACAGCTTGACGTTGTTCGGACTCGTGGCTGTGACACTGATGCTGGTCTTTTATGCCCTGGAAAAGCGAAGCCACTGGTTCATCCTGGCGTTCTCGGGCTCCTGCGTGCTGGCCTCGATGTATGGCTTCATGCAGGGAGCCTGGCCGTTCGGCTTAGTCGAGGCTGTCTGGTCGGGTGTCGCGCTGCGCCGCTGGTGGGTTGAACGACACGTTGCGAGATGACACGGCGTTCGTTGCATTTTACGATTACCTTGGAAGACCAAGGTGAGAGTCGTGAAGACCAATTCGTCTCGCTGGGTACACGAACATCGGAGTTGCGCTCGCCCGGCCCCATGCGCAATCGTCATAGCCATGACATTCGCCCTCAGGGTGTTTGCGGTCGGCCTGGCTGCACTTACTGCCGCATCCACGTGCACGGCCGGGAAGCCGCCGGTTGTCCGCCACCGCATCTATTCGCACCTGATGAACCCGCGAGAGCATCCGGATGATAGCCGCCGGCACGTGCGGCCGCCGGACTGGACCACCTTCGGCGACCGCGTCCATTTCGCGACGCTGCGCGATTTCCCACAGAAAGACGGCAAGCTGGTGGGCTTTCGCGAGGAGATCGAGAAGTACACGCGGACCTTCGATCTGGGCGACGTCATCTGGCCGTCGTACCCGGTGCTGTTCGCGCAGAACCTCGACGACCTCGCCGGCGAAATCCGCGAACGCAAGCTCTTCCTGTTCGATGTCTGGGGCTACGTGCCCGGGTCGGGACCCGGCGGCTACTGGCAGCAGTTCCAGCCTCTTCCGGGCGTTTTCCAGATGCTGGAATCCAGCCTGGGCGAGCGCTGGCTCGGCATGGACGCCGGCGAGCAGGACGGCCGATACATCGGCGGCTACGCGCCCGAGATGCATCCCGCGGGCGCCAGCCGCTTCGAGCAGTACTTGAACTTCCATCGCCATTTCGAAAGAATGACCACCGACCTGGGCAGCAGGATGTCAACGCTTGTGTCGCTGAACTTTGGCCACTACTTTCTCAAGGAGGGCATCTACAGCCTGATCGGCGCCGAGACGGCCCAGGGACTGCCGAACGGCCAGGTCTATTACGCGTTCATCCGGGGCGCGGGCAAACAGTACGGCGTGCCGTGGTTCGGCAACGCGTCGGTCTGGAATCGTTGGGGCTGGAAGGTGTACGGCGACAAGGGCGACGACCACGGACCCGCCAAGGGCACGAGTCTCAGCCTGCTTAAGCGGCTCATGTACAGCCACATCCTCTGCAACTCTGTCTTCGCCGGTTTCGAAAGCAGTTGGTTCGAGGGCGAGCGGCTCAGCCCCGTCGGGAAAATGCAGCAGGCCGCGAACCGCTGGACCCGCGAAAACAAGCAACTCGGCGTGATGATGACCCCCGTCGCACTACTGCTCGACTTTCACTCCGGGTGGTCGTTCCCCCGCCACCTTTATTCGGACCGCGTTTACCGTGTGTGGGGCAATCTGCCGTACGAGCCGGGCGACTACCTGACCGACGGCGTGCTCGACCTGCTCTATCCCGGCTACCAGAATTCATCCTACTTTCACGACGAGACCGGCTTCATCGCTCCTACTCCGTTCGGCGACTCGGCGGACGTGCTGCTGAGCGACGCACCAGGATGGCTGCTCAACCGGTATCCGCTTGTGGTGGTCGCGGGCGAACTGAGCGGCGGCGCCGAGATGCGCGACAAGCTACAGGCGTACGCCGAGGCCGGCGGGCAGGTGGTGCTCACCGCAGGCAACCTGGCCAAGCTGCCGGGCGGGCTTGCGGGCGTCAGTGCGCAGGGAGAGTCTGTGCGGATCGAGGCGGGGCAGGGAATCGCGGCCGGTACGAGGCGAGCGGCTGAGAGCGAAGCGTTCGACACTTTGCAGCTTGCGGTTCCGGCCAATGCGAAGGTGCTTGCGCGAGCCGGCGGGCGAGTGCTGGCGGCCGGCGTTTCTTGCGGGAAGGGCCGCGTGGTGGCTCTTGCCAGCACGTTCGGCGTCGAAGCCGTCACCGTTGCGGGACCAGTCAAGAGCGAGATCGACAAGGCATTGCCGAAGCCCTATCCGCTCCTGCGGCACGTGCGCATGCTCCTGGAGGATGCTCTCGGCGAGCAGCAACTCTTCGAGGTGGGCGACGGCCTGGCGTTCATCGTCTGCCGCAAAGCGCCGGGCGACTACACAATCGGCATCACCAACAACTCGTGGAGCGAGCGGCCGCTCCGAATTGCGTCGCGGTGCGGAACGATCGAGTCTGTGAAGGAGCTGCCTCTGGACGTCTCCGAAAAAGAAGCTGAGGGATATCGCCCGGAAAGCATGACGGCGAGTCCCGGCCAGAGCGGGCCGAACACGATCGCGGGCGGCGATGTCCGCATCTTCTCCGTGCGGGTGCGCGAGGAGAATGTCGAGGAAATCCCGCACGTCGCACTGCCGCCCAGGCCACAAGGTCGCATCCTGGCGCTGCGCGGAATCCGGTCCCTCCAGGAAGGAATTCTGCTGCGGCCGGAGTTCTTCCAGCATTTCGACGGCGTCGTTGTGGATTGGACCTACCTGCGCGACCGCGAGCGTGCCACGCTCGAGCGCGAGTCGGGTTGGATCCGGCGGCAGAAGCTGCGGGTGGTGGCAGATCTGACGTCCGGGCTCAACCTGTATCCGGATCTGCGGCTCATCGACAATATCGAGTCCGACTACGCAGCGAGCATGGCGGCAATCGAGGGAGTGCTGGAGAAAATGAAGATCCTGGGAGCGCGCGACCTCATCCTCTCGCTGCACCGCTTCCCCGAAAACAACTTCACCGACGAACAGACCTGGGCGGCGTTCGAACAGACGCTCCAGCGGCTTTCGAAAAACGCTGCCGCGTTGGACGTGACCCTGTACCTGAGACTCGAGCCACCGAAACCGCCGCGAGACGGTGCGGAAGCCGCGAAGTTCCTGGCTCGGGTGGGCGCTTCGAACCTGAAACTTGCGGCGAGCACTGCACTGCCGTCCGGCGGTGCATTGCCTCCTGAGTTGAAGCCCGGTCTGTGGCTCGTGAGCGCTTCGAACCGCGATATCGGCGGGGCCGTTTGGAACCGCAATGCGCCGGTGGCGGGATCCGGTCAGGAAGAGGAAGTGCTCAAGGCCTTGAAGCAGGCCCCGGAGGCGCCGATCGTCTTCGACGCCGTGTACCGCAACCGCGACGAAGAATATCGCGACGCGAGCCTGCTTGAGCAGCGCTATCGCGTAACGCGCGGGCGAGAATGAGACGATGCTCACCGCCACGGAGTCCCTTCGAACGAAGCTGGCCTACGAGCCCCAGGAGCTGAAGTTCGGCACGAGCGGCAGGCGCGGCCGGGTGGAGGACCTCACGCAGCTCGAGGTCTACATCAACGCACTTGCCGAGATCGAGTTCCTCGCATCGCTCCCGCGTGCCGAAGGCGGCATCGTGAAGGGCGATGAGTTCTCCTTCGCATACGATCTGCGGCCGAGTTCGGCGCGCTATGTCCCGGAGCAGGGCGGCAGAGGCGAAATTGCACAGGCGATCGTGCGGGCGATCGCGGATGCGGGCATGCGGCCGGTGAACCTGGGGCGGATTCCGACGCCCGCGTTGGCGGCCTACGCCCTCGCGCGTGGCAAGGGCAGCATGATGATCACGGGCAGCCATATCCCGTTCGACCGCAATGGCTACAAGCTGAATACGAGCATCGGGGAGCTCCTGAAGCAGCACGAGGCGCCGGTGAACGAACGGGTCAGAGAGGTGCGGAGGCGACTCTACGCCCAGCCGTTTGTGGAATCGCTGTTCGACGAGCGGGGCCTGTTCAAGGCTGGGCCGAAGGAACTCCCTGCTGAAAACAGCGCCGCCGCCGGAGAGTATGTCGAGCGCTACACGCGATTCTTCGCGGGTGAGCCGCTGGCTGGCAAGCGCATCCTCCTCTACGAGCACTCAGCCGTCGGTCGTGACCTGCTCGCGGAGATCCTGGGCCGGCTCGGCGCGGATGTGGTGCGCTCGGGGCGCAGCGACGCCTTCGTGCCCATCGACACCGAGAATATCGACGAAGCGCAACTCGCGACGATTCAGGAGCTCGTTGATGCAGCCGCTCCGAAGCACAGCCCGATTTTCGCGGTCGCTTCGACGGATGGCGACAGCGACCGGCCCCTGCTCCTCGGCGTGGATGCGGCCACCGGTACGGTGCGATTCTACGGCGGCGACCTCGTCGGGATGATTGTCGCGGAATGGCTCCGGCCCGACGCGGTTGTGGTTTCGATCAGCACGAACGATGCGATCGACCGCGGGCCGCTGGCGCCGGTGCTCGAACCCAAGACGCGAATCGGTTCGCCGTACATCATTGCGGGGATGGAGAAAGCGAAGGCTAGGGGAAAAACGGCCGTCTGCGGATGGGAAGCGAACGGCGGGTTCCTCACGGGCACGGATTTCCCGCGCGATGGACGGGTGTTGAAGGCGCTACCCACGCGAGACGCGATGCTACCCATCCTGTGCGTGCTTCAAGCCGCGCAGGACTCGCGCTGCTCGCTCGCAGACATGTTCGCGCGGCTGCCGTCGCGGTTCAGCCGCGCGGCGCTGCTGCGCCAACTACCCCGGGCCGCCGGACTCGATATTGTGCGGCAGTTCTCGCCGGCGGACGCGAGGGTGCGCGAAGCACTTTTCGAAGGCTCGTGCCGGATCGTGCTCGAGGACGCCGTGACGGATGAGCCCGGCACGGACGCGCAGCGCCGGGAAGCAGAGGCGGTCCGCGCGCGTCTTGAGCACTTCTTCCCGCCGGAGGCCGGGTTCGGAAGCATTGTGCGGCTGAACTGGACCGACGGCGTGCGAATCACGTTCGCGACCGGCGACATCGCGCACATTCGCCCTTCGGGCAACGCGGACGAACTGCGGATCTATGCCGTCGCCGATTCACAGGAGCGTGCGGACGCGATTGCGAAGGCGGGCATCGCTGAGCCGGACGGCATCCTGCGGCGGCTCGAAAGAGCGGTCACCCGCTCCTGATCACTACCAGCGGTCGATTGCTCGCTCTACTGCTTCGCCTCGCTGCGGCCACAGCAATTCCCAGGGTGGAAGCGCAGAGCAGACACAGGGATCGGTGCGAAATTCACATAGAAGCCCCTCCTGCAATTGCAGACCGGCCGGGAGGGCGGTGAAGGCGTCCGTTACAATGATACTTGGCCATGGATAAGCGTCGGATGTGCCCGCATTGCCGGGCTTTTATCACCACCAGTGACCGCGTGTGCCCGTACTGCGACACCCCGGTCGGCCCGCGGGCGACCGATGTCCGGAATCCCGGCGCCATTCTCGGCGGTTTCATCCCCCACGCGAGATTCGCCACCTCGATGATTCTGCTGGTCAACATCGGCCTGTTCGCTGCCACCCTGCTGTTGAGCATGAAAAGGGGCAACGGCGATGCGCTGATGAATATCGACATCCGCACGCTCGCGCAGTTCGGGGCCAAGTGGGGTGAGGCGATCGCCCTCGGACAGTGGTGGCGGCTGGTGACGGCCGGCTTCCTGCACGGTGGTCTGCTCCACATCCTCATGAATTCCTGGGTACTCTTCGATCTTGGCGCGCAGGTGGAAGAAATCTATGGTGCCCCGAGGATGGTCGTCCTCTACCTGGTCTCTACGATCGCCGGGTTCGGGCTGAGCACGCTGCTCTCCGCCAGCATCTCGGTGGGCGCTTCGGCGGGGATCTTCGGGCTGATCGGAGCGATGATTGCGCTCGGCGTCCGCCACCGCGCGCACCCGGCGGGTTCGGCAATCCGCGGGCTCTACGTGCGATGGGCGATCTACGGACTCCTGCTCGGGTTCCTGCCTGGCTTCCACATTGACAACGCCGCGCATATCGGCGGGCTCGCGGCAGGTTTTGCCGTCGCTTACCTGGCCGGCACGCCGAAGCTGGCTGACACCCTCATGGAGCGATTCTGGCGCGTGGCGGCGTACGCCTCTGTCGTGCTCATCGCGTTCTGCTTTCTGAAAATGTACTTGTGGTTTATGGCCACTCGCACGGCGTTCTGATCCGGGCCAGGGCAGGTCGCGCACCCGCACGTCTCGCCGTCAGAATGCGATTTGTGCGATAACCAGGTCCGGCAGCGCCTGGTTCCAGTTCTGGGGGATGGTATCGAACGGCAGGCGGAAGTCGCGCGTCTCGCGCGGACGGAGGCCCGTTTGCGCCTTCACGATTGGGACCCGCTCCCGCATGATCACCTGCCCGGCCGGGTCGTGGAACACGCAGGTGATCTCGACCATCTTCAACTCGCGCTCGCCGCTGTTGCTGATCTTCCCTGTGATCTCTACGAGCATCTGTCGCGCGAAATTTTCCTTGGCCTCCATCTTCACGTCACCTAGCTGAAGGTATCCGGCGCGTACGTAGGCGCGGGCCTCGGGAGTCAGCACCGGCGCCTGGGCCGCCGGAGGGCCACCGCGTACCATCAACCAGCCGATGACGATACCAACAATGGCGAGCGCGCCCGCAATGATGAAAGCAACCGGAATACCACGAGGGGACTCACGGCTGGGCGAGGCGGAATCGACGGTTAGGGACGTCTTGAGCCGAAGGAACATCTTGAGCCGATTCTAACCCAGCTTCCGGAAGCCCGCTGCCCGCGGCGCGGCCGCAACTGCGGGGCGAACGGGCGGCCTCTTTGCGGCGCGCCCCACCCATAGATATTCAAGCCGTGCTGCCGTTGGCGAATGGGACAGCGGTGAGTTTCGGATCTCGAGCTTCAGCTACCGCAGATTGTACTTCTTCATCTTATAGCGGAGGGTATCGCGTGTGACGTGGAGGAGACGGGCGGCCTGCGTCTGGTTCCCGCCGGTCTTTTGGAGCGCGCGCGTCAGGAGCTGCCGTTCGTTTTCCACCAGCGACAGGCCGGCCTCAGGCATGTCGGCCTGGACGGGCGCGGATGCGTCCGCCGGCGGCTTTCCGTTCGTCTGCCCGATGGAAATGGGGAGACTGGCGGGCGTGATGTAGGAGGAGTCCTCCAGGATCATCGCGCGCTCGATGGCGTTGCGCAGTTCCCTCACGTTGCCAGGCCAGTCGTGTTCCATCAGCAACTGCTCGGCCTCCGGCGTCAAGCCTTCCACGCGCCGCTTGAACTTGCGGTTGTAGTGGTCCACGAAGAAGCTGATCAGCGGCGGAATGTCCTCCAGACGCTCGCGCAGCGGCGGGATGACGATCTGGATGACGTTGAGGCGGAAGTAGAGGTCCTGGCGGAATGCGCCTTCCTTCACGGCCTCGCGCAGGTTCTTGTTTGTGGCCGCGACGAAGCGCAGATCCACGTTGATCTCTTTGAGGCCGCCCAGCCGGCGGAAGCTCTGTTCTTCTAGCACGCGGAGCAGCTTGGCCTGCAATGTCAGCGGGATCTCGCCGATTTCGTCCAGGAACAGCGTGCCGTGGTCGGCCAGCTCGAACAGGCCGCGCTTCTGGGAGCGCGCATCCGTGAACGCGCCCTTCTCGTAGCCAAAGAGCTCGCTCTCGAGCAGAGTCTCGGGAATGGCGGCGCAGTTGATGGCGATGAACGGCTCGGTCTTCCGCTGGCTTGCGTAATGCAGCGTCTTCGCAACGAGGTCCTTGCCGGTTCCGTTCTCGCCTTCGAGCAGAATGGTGTTGGCCTCGCTGACCGCCACCTTGCGGACAAAGTTCAGCACTTCGCGCATGGCGGGCGAGTCCGCGATGACCTCGCGCCGGGCCGGCGCCAATTCGTCGGTGATGTCCTTGATGGTGGCGACGACGCCTTCCACTTCGCCGTTGTCGCGGTGAAGCTGGGAAGTGCGGATCAGAACCAGCCTTTCGCGCCCGTCTTCAGTGTGGAGGCGCACGGCGCCGTTGGGCACGGATGTCTGCGGGGAAGTCAGACCCTCCACGAAGCCGCAGGTCTGCTCGCAACTGGTGCAGCGGAATACCTCACGGCAGTTGTGCCCTACCATATCTTCGGCGGCGACGCCGAACAGGCGCTCAGCCGCCCGGTTCATGCCGGTGATGCGGTGATCGGCGCCGTAAAGAACCAGAGCGTCGGAGAGCTGATCGAAGATCGCCTCGAGGACGTCTGTTTGCTGCCATTTCGGCAAGAGCTTAGACATGGTCCTGTGTATTGGAACACCTTATTATATCGCAACGGTGGGTGATTTAACCCACGCCGTTCAGGGTCAGCGATCGAGCGATGGTCGCTCAGCCCAAGGCACAACTCCGGGTGGGGCAGCCTGCGCACAACCGCCCTGTTGGGTCATATTACACCCGCCGGCAACGGGTTTAGGGGAACAGGGAACTCAATGGGAAAGCTCTTTGTTTCGTCTTGCTTAGAATCGTACTGCCGGATCCTGAAATCTGGCCAGACGATTGCAATATCCGATTGGGAGACGGATGAAACGAAACGCTGCGTCCGCCGCGGTAAGCGCGGGGAGGCGCGGAGAAGGCCGGCGAGTGTTACCAACCGAACAATCTCAGACTCCCGGGCCGCGAGGCAAGGCAGGCGGAATCGCTGGCTCCGGGAACCAGGCAACGGTGCAACTGGCGATCTCCGATGTGCCTTATGCCTCGGCGCTCCGCCATCTGCTCGAAGACGGCGGCAGCCGCGATGTGCGTCTTGTAGCGGCGCCGGATACAAAGCAGGAGGGCGTCATCGTGATCGACTCGGACGCGCTCGATCTGCTGCCGTCCCCCCTGCCCAATCCGGAGAGAGCTGTCCTGATCACCCGGAACGACCCGCATCATCTGGCGCAGGCCTGGGATGCCGGGATACGGTCCGTGGTTTTCAATGAGGACCCGCTGTCAACGGCGGTCCTGGCGATAATGGCCGCCGGACTCCGGGCCTCGAAAGATAGCCGATGCGGGCAGACCCACCGTAACAGCGGCCAGGCGGTCCCGGCAGGAAGCGATCCCGCTCGCTGCACACCGGATTCGGGTTCACAGGGGGAAAGGGGCTGAGATGAATCGCAATTTTGAAGAGCTGGAAGCAATCGTAAGAAACAAGATCTGTTCGGTCTGTCATGATCGGACTGTGGAAGGTGCCTGCGGGGCTGAGGAACCGGAGCGTTGCTCGTTATTCTCGCTCTTTCCGCTCGTCGCGCAGGCGATTATCGCGACCGACAGTGACGACTTGAAACCGTACGTCGACGCGATCCACGAGCACGTGTGCTCGGTTTGCATTGATCAGAGGCTTGACGGCACCTGCCCGCAGCGGGACGAAAAGTGTTGCGCGCTCGATGCCCATATGCCGCAGGTCATCGAAGCTATTGAGGAGGCACTCGGCCGGCCCTTGCGGGCCGATCGGGGCAGTGTCGCTCCCGGCCACTAGTCCGCTTCTCTCACACGGTTTCGTCGTGAGATGCAGGCTAGTCCCGGGCGCCCCGGCACCGGTCGCTCCGCCGGCTGGGTGATGTGTTAAGGATGAAAACATACATTCCGTACATTGCTGGTTGGGTTGTGCTGACAACCGTTGTGATCTTCCTGGCTGTTTACCGCAGGCGGATCAGATTGCAGTCTGACGAGCTCGTCCACGTGTTGGATGCCGACGCGGGCGCCGTACCGCAGCAGATCGTGGTGGCCAAGAAGCTCGTGGTCATCGATCGGTGGGGCAAATTGCTCACCGTGCTATCGGTCATCTACTTGTTGTCACTCGTCGCAATGTTTCTCTACAATGCATTTCAGGACCAGACGGTTAAATTAGGCTAAATAGGCTAGAACATCTTCTGATGAAGCGTTCCCCAATCCTCATCGCGATTCTGGGGGCCGCCTTTTGGGGAACGGTCGCGTTCGCGCAGTCGGGCGGGGAGGTCTGCGCCTCCTGCCATGCGGATCAGGTGAAGAAGATTCAGGCCTCGGCGCACGCCGAGGTCGGGTGCACCACCTGCCACGCCAAGCACGAAGGCTATCCACACCCGGCGGGCGTGCCCAAGCCGCAGTGTTCCGAGTGCCATGCCGATATCGTCGGCGAACATGCGGCCAGTGTTCACGGGCAGGCGTTGAAGCACGGCAACTCCGCCGCGCCGACGTGCGGTGTTTGCCACGGCGACGCGCATGAACTGAAGCCCACCAAGTCCGCCGCATTCCACCAGGGCATCCCGGACACTTGCGGGATGTGCCACACCGAGATCGCGACGCAATTCAAGGCCAGCGTCCACGGTCAGGCGGTGGCCAAGGGCATTCCCGAAGCTCCCGTCTGCACCAACTGCCACGGGGAGCACCAGATCCTGTCGCCCAGGAGCGCGGCTTCGAGCGTGAATCCTGCCCACGTACGCGAAACGTGCGAGCAGTGCCACGGGAACGTGCAGCTTTCCAAACGGTTCGGGCTTCCCACCGACCGGATTCTCAGCTTCGACGAGTCATACCACGGGCTGGCGTCAAAAGCCGGCTCGCAGACGGTGGCCAACTGCGCGAGCTGCCACGGGGTGCACAACATCCTTCCCTCTTCGGACCCGAAGTCCACCGTGAACGTGAGGAACCTGCCCCCGACGTGCGGGCGGTGCCACCCTGGCGCCGGCACGCGATTCGCGATCGGCCAGATGCACCAGATCGAGGGGCGGGCGGAGCCGGTGCCGGTGATGTGGATCCGGATCGGGTACTCCATCATCATCCCGCTCACGCTCGGGCTGATGTTCGTCCACAACCTGGGCGATTGGCTGCGCAAGCTTCACGCGAAGCGGTTCCAGCCGGCGCGGGCGCGCGTGAGCGAAGTACTGCACGCACGCCGCCGCGAGATCCGGATGTATCCGTTTGAGCGGGTGCAGCACGCACTGCTGGTGCTCTCGTTCCTGACGCTGGTCTGGACGGGCTTCGCGCTGAAGTACCCGGACCAGTGGTGGGCGCAGGTGCTCGTGCATTGGGAGCGTTCGTTCCCGGTGCGCGGTGTGGTGCATCGCATCGCCGGCGCCGTGATGATCGCCGTATCCGCCGTTCACGTCTCTTCGCTCCTGGCAAGCCGCCGTTTGCGCCAGCACTGGACGCTTCTGTTCCCCAGGCGCAGCGACGTGCCCGAGACGATTCTCAATTTCGCTTACAACCTGGGGCTTCGCAGAGAGCGGCCGAACATTTCGCCGCACAGCTACATCGAGAAGGCCGAGTACTGGGCCGTGATCTGGGGCACCGCCATCATGGCGCTCAGCGGCATCCTTCTCTGGGCCAACAACTGGACCCTGCGGCTGCTGCCGAAGATCGCCCTCGACATCGCCACGTCCATTCACTTTTACGAGGCGGTGCTGGCGACCCTGGCCATCTTCATCTGGCACTTCTACTCGGTAATCTTCGATCCCGATGTGTACCCGCTCGAGACCGCCTTCCTGACGGGCGTTTCCGTGAAGGAAGAAGAGGCCGAGGCGTGGGAGAGCGAAGAGGTCTCCGGGAGTGCCGAAGCAGAGCCGCATCAGCCAAAATAGACTCCTTATGGCGAACCGCACCCTGTTGCAGGGCTGGCTGGCCCCGATCGTGTTCTTCAGCCGCAACTGGATCAGCAGAATCGGCGTGGCTGTGGTGACCACTGCCACCGTGTTCTGGCTTTTTCTGTTGCCGGCCAGCATGCGCGGCGAGCCGCAGCACCCGTACATCGGAATCCTTGCCTACCTGATTCTGCCAGGCGTATTTTTCTCGGGCCTGTCCCTGATCCCGCTGGGGATGTGGCTTCAGCGCCGGAGGGCGCGAACATCCGGAGGGCCCGGCCTCGAGCTTCCGCCATTGACGCTGCGGTCGCCGGAGTTGCGGCAGTTGCTGCTGTTCATCGCCATCACCACTTTCGTGAACGTCGTCATCGGCAGCCAGCTTTCCTATCGCGCCATCCTTTATATGGACAGCGTGAGCTTCTGCGGCCAGACCTGTCACCAGGTGATGGCGCCGGAACACACGGCCTACCAGGGATCGCCGCACTCCCGGGTGGAATGTGTCGCCTGCCACATCGGCCCCGGGGCTTCGTGGTTCGTACAGAGTAAGCTCTCCGGTCTCTACCAGGTTTACGCGGTGGCGATGAACAACTATCCGCGGCCCATCCCGACCCCCGTCCACAACCTGCGCCCCGCGCGCGAGACCTGCGAGGCCTGCCACTGGCCGCAGAAGTTCGCCGAGGACAGGCTGGAGATCATCAAGAAGTACGCCGACGACGAGAGCAACACGATGACCGAGACCGTTCTGCTCATGCGGATCAGCGGCGGCAAGGACCATCCCGGCATCCACACCTCGCACCTCGGTCCCGGCGTCATGATTACCTACAATCCGTCTGACGAGAGCCGGCAGACGATCCCGAGAGTGGAATACCGCAACGCAAAGACCGGCGCGGCGGTCGCGTATACCGCGAGCGACGTGAAGCCCGAGGCCCTCAAGAACCTGGTCACGCGGCAGATGGACTGCATGGACTGCCACAACCGCCCGACACACACCTTCCAGTTGCCCGAGCGCGCCGTGGACAGCGCCATGGCGAACGGGGACATCCCGGCCGCGCTGCCGTTCATCAAGAAAACGGCGGTGGAGGTGCTGCGCAAAACGTACGCCACCGAGGAGGAAGCGGCTGGCGCGATTCCGGCGGCGATCGACAAGTTCTACCAGGGCAGGCCGGACGTCTACGGTTCTCGGCGGGCCGATGTGGACCGGGCGGGCAAGGCCGTGCTCGCTATCTTCAATCGCAACGTGTTTCCCCACATGCGAGTCACCTGGGGCACCTACCCCAACAATATCGGGCACATGGATTTCCCGGGCTGCTTCCGCTGCCACGACGGCAGCCATTCGACGGCTGACGGCAAGGCGATCCCCAACGACTGCAACACGTGCCATCAGACGCTGGCCATGGACGAGCCGTCGCCTAAGATTCTCAGCGAATTGGGCCTGGAAAACGCCGCGGGGGCGAAGTAAACTGACCACTGCCGGAGGTGAGCGATGTTTCCGCTCGCGAAGATCCTGCTGCCCGTAGATTTTTCGGAGCGCTCGCTCGGCGCGGCCCGTTACGCCGAAGCGCTCGGTGCGCATTTTGCCTCTGAAATCTGCCTGCTGCACGTGCTCGAGCCGATGCGGTACGACCTGAGCACGCTCGAGTTCGGGGGCACCGTGGTAGGCGAACTGATGGCCACCCGCGCCGCCCAGGCGCGCGAGCAACTCGAGGGCTTTCTGCGGGACGAACTGCAGGGCGTGCACGTCCGGCGCATTCTGCTCGAAGGCGACCCGGCCCGGAGGATCATCGAGTTCGCGCACGACGAGAAAGTCAATCTGATCGCGCTGCCGACGCACGGCTACGGCCCATTCCGGCGGTTCATCCTCGGATCGGTGACGGCCAAGGTGCTGCACGACGCGGACTGCCCGGTTCTCACCGGCGTGCACATGGAGGAGGCGCCCACGGCCGGATCACTGGCGTTCCGGACGATTCTGTGCGCCGTGGACCTGGGCCCGCAGAGCCGGAAGGCGCTTTGCTGGGCCGCGCACATGGCCGCGGATTACAGAGCGCGGCTCATGCTCGCCCACGCCGTCCCGTGCATCGCGCGCCCGGGAGAGCAGTTCGATCCGGCGCTCTCCGACGAGGTCAACCGCGCCGCCCGCCAGGAGATCGAAAGCCTCCGCGCCACGCTTCACGCCGAGGCGGAGCTGTGCGTCGAGGGCGGCGATCCTCCGCAAGTGGTCTGCCGGATTGCGGAGCAGCTCAAAGCGGATCTGATGGTGATCGGCCGCGGCTCGGCGGCAGGCCTGTTCGGCCGCTTGCGGACGAACGCGTACGCGATCATCCGCCAGAGCCCGTGTGCCGTGGTCAGCGTGTAGCTCCGCTTCCTAATAAATGGCGACGGTTTTCCGCTCCAGGTAGCCGAGCTCGCGCGCCGCGTCTGTCAGCTCGTCCTGGAAGTCCGGGTGCGCGATTTGGATGAGGGCTTCGGCGCGCTGGCGCAGGCTCTTTCCATGCAGGAACGCCACGCCGAACTCAGTCACCACCCAGTGCACGTCGCCGCGTGAAGTCACCACACCCGCGCCGGGCTTGAGCGTCGGAGTGATGCGCGAGACAGTCCCGTGCTTCGCCGTCGAGGCCAGCGCGATGATGGGCTTGCCTTCTTTGGAGCGCGCGGCGCCGCGCATGAAGTCCACCTGGCCTCCGATGCCGCTGTAGGGAAGGTTGCCGATCGAATCGGCGCACACCTGGCCGGTCAGGTCCACTTCGATCGCCGAGTTGATGGCAACCATGCGGTCGTTCCTGGCGATGATGAACGGGTCGTTGGTGTACTGCGTCGGGTGGAACTCGAAGATCGGGTTGTTGTGAATGAAATCGAACAGCCGCCGCGTGCCGAGCGCGAAGCCCGCAATCACTTTGTGCGGGTGAATGGTCTTGCGCTCGTTGTTCACCACGCCGAGCTGGATGAGGTCGATGATTTCATCCGAGAACAGCTCGGTGTGGACGCCGAGGTCCTTGTGATCTCGCAGCGCCAGCAGGACAGCTTCGGGCATGCCGCCGATGCCCGCCTGCAGCGTGGCGCCGTCAGGGATGAGGCCGGCCACGTGCTTCGCGATCGCGTGGTGCACCTCGGTGGCGGGGCTCTTGCGGTATTCGTTCAGAGGCTGGTTCGCTTCGACGATCGTGTGCGCCTTGCCGACGTGCAGGAAGGCGTCGCCGAAGGTGCGCGGCATCTGTTCGTTCACCTGGACAATGAGGTGCTTCGCACAATTCGCGCCGGTGAGCGTGACGTCCACTCCGGGCCCGAGGCTCATGTAGCCGTAGTCGTCGGGAGGCGTGCACTGCACCAGGGCGATGTCGATAGGAACCTCGCCGGAGGTGAATAGCCGTTCGATCTCGTGCAGGAAGATGGGGATGTAGTCGGCCCGGCCGTGCTGCACCGCTTCGCGCACGTTGGGCCCCATGAACATGGCGACGTGGCGGAAATGGCCCTGATATTCAGGCTTTGTGTAGTCCGCCCTGCCGAACGTCGCCATGTGGAACACCTCCACGTCGTGCAGTTCCGGCGCGCGCCGGAGCATGGCGTCGATCAGCACATCGGGCTGGGCGCACCCCTGGTGAATGAGGACGCGGTCCCTGGACTTTACCGCCTCGACCGCCTCGCCGGCGGTCTTGATCTTCGATCGGTAGCTCTCTATCCAGTGCATGGGGGCTCAGTCTTGCGCGGCGCTGGTAGCAGCCTGCGCGGGTTCGGCCAGCAGCTCGGCGATCGGCCGGTAGGCGACCTTCCAGGCGCTGGCGAGCCTGCGGTTGACGCACTCGCCGCGGTGCGTGTAGACGCCGCGGGCGAGTTGCGGGCACTTTTGGAAGGCGGTCTCGACGCCGAGGTCGCCCAGCCGGATCAGGTAGGGCATCAGCGCCTGCGCGAGGGCAATGCTCGCGCTGCGGCCGATGTCGGCGGTAAGGTTCGGCACACAGTAATGCACTACGCCGTGGTGGATGAACGTGGGCTCGGCGATGGTCGTGGGGCGGCTGGTCTCGATGCACCCGCCCTGGTCGATGGCTATGTCGATGACCACCGAGCCGGGCTTCATTTTCTCGACCATTTTTCGCGTCACTACGTGCGGCGTCCGCATGCCGGAGACCAGCACGGCGCCGATCACGACGTCCGCGGATGCCACGGCGGCAGCCACCGAGTCCGGGTCGGGGAGCGCGGTGGCGATCTGCGGCACATGGTCCACCAGCTCGCGGAGCTTTTCGCTGTCGATATCGAGCACGGTGACGCGGGCGCCGCTCGCCGCCGCCGCGCGCGCCGCGCGCGCTCCCACCACCCCGGCGCCGAGCACGACCACGTGCGCCGGAGGCACGCCCGGCGCTCCGCTGAGCAGAATGCCGCGTCCCCCCGAACTGGAACGAAGCAGGTGCGAGGCCAGCGGAACTGCCATGCGGCCGCACAGTTCGCTCGCCGCGGCCAGCACGGGGTGGCGGCCATCGGGCGTCTCGATGATCTCGCAGCCAATCGCCGTGATGTGGCGTCTGATGAGGCGCTCGAAAACCGCGGGCCCGGCCACCGCCATATGGTAAAAAGCCATTACGGACATTCCGGGGCGGCAGGCGTCGAGCTCCTCGGCCGAGGGCACGGAGATGCGGACCAGCATCTCCGCGCGGCCGATGACGTCGGCCTTGCTGTAGCCGATGCTGGCGCCCGCGTGGATGAAATCGTCGTCGTGGTACATGGCGCCGTCGCCCGCGCCGCTCTCCACCCACACCGCGTTCCCGTGTCCGGCGAGCTGGTGCACCACGGGCGGCGTCAGCGCCACGCGCCGGTCCAGAGGGTCTTTTTCGCGGAGGACACCGATGTTCATTGACACCTCCCGGTCCGATTCTCAGAATCGCACGTTTGCGGAAAAAATACAGCACCACCAAAGGGTGGGGCTAACCTTCAAAGTGGGACAGGCCGGGAGGCCTGTCCCGCTTCGCGCCTCAGTACGCCTCTTCCTCGTCCAGACGGGCCTTGCCGCCAAAGTGCCGGTAAATGAACGCGGAATAGGCTGCCACTAGCAGCATGCCGGGGATCCACCACACCAGCGCCACGCCCAGGGAGTAGCTGCCCGCCGCCGTATTCGCGATCGTCAGGCTGTGCTCCGGACCGGCGTTCGAAAGCAGCACGTTCGGATACACGCCAAACACCGCGCTCGTCAGCATGCCGGCAATGCAGGCGCAAGAAGAGTAGAACGCCTTCCAGTCTTCCTCCCGGCGGATGTAGAAGATCATGGCGCCGAGGCCCGCCAGCGCCAGGGCAGGAAACACATAGCCCCATGGGCGGGCGGCGAGGCTCTCGGGGATGTGCGGCTGAATCCGGAACGTCGCGCCGGTGACGATGAGCGTCAAGCCGGTCATCACCCACCAGATGCCGCGCGAGAGGCGCTGCGCCCGGTGCTGCGGCAGGCCGTCGGTCTTCGCGGCCACCCATAGCGCGCCGTGCTGCGCGAGCGTGAAGAACGCCAGCAGCCCGACGAGGACGGTGTACCAGTCCAGGATGCCTGCATCGCTGCCGGGCGTGAAGTCCGTCCAGAGGGGCAGGAAGAAATTGCCGGAGGCATCGAGCGGAACGCCGCGAATCACGTTTCCGAGCGCCGCGCCATAGAAGATGGCGAGCAGCGCGCTGGCGCCGGCGAACACCGCGTCGAAGAAGGGCCGCCAGAGCGGGCCCTCCATGTGATTGCGAAACTCAATCGCAACGCCGCGCAGGATCAGCAGCCACAGCACCACCATCAGGGGCAGGTAGAAGCCGCTGAAGCTCGATGCATAGAGTCCCGGGAAGGCAAAGTACAGCGTGCCGCCTGCAGCCAGCAGCCACACCTCATTGCCGTCCCACACGGGCCCGATGGATTTCAGCACAAGGCGCCGCTGCGAATCCGTGCGGGCCACGAGCAAGTGCACGATCCCCGCGCCGAGGTCGAACCCGTCCAGGACCACGTAGCCTGCGATCGTGATGGCGACCAGGCAGAACCAAACGGTTTCCATGGCTTGGGCTCCCCTCAAAATGTGGTGCTTGCGGAACTGCCGGGGACGTGCTCGGGCAGCTTGGCCGGGCTTTCGGGGCCGTGCTCGATCTCCCGGTGCGTCACGAACAGGAACAGGATGGCCAGCAGCGCGTACATCCCCATGAAGCCGAGCAGCGTGAACAGCGTGTTGCCGCTCGAAACCTGGCTCGAACTGCCGGCCGGCGTGCGCATTACGCCGTAGATGAGCCAGGGCTGGCGTCCGAGCTCCGCCGTCATCCAGCCTGCCGTATTCGCGATGAATGGAAAGGGCAGCATCAGCATGAGGACCCACAGCCAGCCGCGCACGCGGTAGAGGGTCCCCGAACGCAGCAGCCACGCCGAAACCGCCATCACCGCGATGAACGCGGTCCCTAGCCCGACCATGATGTGATAGCTGTAATACAGCAGCGGGATGTTATCCGGGACCTGATCGGGAGGGAACGCGTCCAGCCCCTTTACTTCGGCGCTCCAGTGCCGGTACGTCAGGATGCTCAGGAATCCGGGCACGACGGCGGGGTTGTCCAGGCGCTTCTTCTCGGTATCGGGCTGGCCGATGATCGCGAGCGGTGCGGCCTTCGTCGTCGTAAACAGGCCTTCCATGGCCGCGAGTGTCGCGGGTTGGAACCGCGCCACCATCTTGCCCTGGCGATCGCCCGCGGGGAAGGCGATCAGGACGGAGGAGAGCACGCCGGCGATCACACCCGTGCGCACGAAAATGCGTCCGAACTCCTCGTGCTGTTTCTCCAGCAGGTAATACGCTCCGACCGAGGCCACCACGACGCTCGCCGTCACCACCGTGCCGATCATGTTGTGCACGTACATCCAACCCACCCACGGGTTGAAGAGCAGGCCCCAGAACGATTCGAGCACGGCCTGGCCGTTCGCTTTCAGACTGTACGCGACCGGGTGCTGCATCCAGGCGTCCGTCGCCACGATGAAGTAGCCGGAGAGCCACGTGCCGAGGAACATCAACAGCGAAGTGGCCCAGTGCAGCTTCGGCCCGAGCCGCTTTTCGCCGGACAGGAACAGCCCGAGGAAACTCGACTCCAGAAAGAACGCGAATACGCCTTCCATCGCCAGCGTCTGGCCGATCACTCCGCCGGCGGCTTTGGAGAACCGCGCCCAGTTGGTGCCGAACTGAAACTCCATGGGAATTCCGGTGACCACGCCGATGGCGAAGCTCACCGCGAAGATCTTCGCCCAGAACCGGGCCGCGTCGTTGTACCGCTCATTGCCGGTGCGAAGCGCGGCGGTCTTCAAAGCGAAGATCAGCAGCGCCAGACCCATGCTGAGCTGGGCGAACACGTAATGGAATGTGATTGTGAACGCAAAGTGGAAACGATGGAGCGCTAAGGCGGAATCCATAAACTGCAATCCCCAAACCGTCAGTATGGCAGCGTTGCTCCGCGTTCGGGTAGGCGAGTCTTCACCACGCCGGCAGGGACCGGGCGCCCGGCGAATCGGGCGTCAAACAGCACGCAAAACGCGCCAAACAGCATGCAAAATGCGTCTAATAAGAGCGTTTTGCATGCTATTTTGGCGCTATTTAGCGCACATTTGCACCGCTTTTTCCGGCGTCTACTCGAACACCGTATCCACGGGGACGATACGGATCGCCTCCGGCTTAAGGTCGAGGCGCAAGTTCTCCACCGCCTTGTCTTCCTCGAGAACTTCCGGCGGCTTGGGAGAGTTGTACTGCATGGGTGAGACGCCGTTCGCGACGAACTTCTTCTTCAGGTCCTCGCAGTTCTTCGCGATGACGACGATCCGCAGATCTGTTGCACGCAGGTGCTTGCGGATCGCGCGGTTCACGTCATCCACGGTCAGCTTCGCGAGGCTCTGCTTGAGGTAGGCGCTGTATGCGGGAATGCCGTAGAACTGGCTGTCGATGGCGTAGCCAAGTTCGGCGCGCTTGGTCTTCATCAGCAGGTTCACGTACTTGGTGAGGAAGGAGCGCGTCCGCTCGAATGCTTCGGGAGTGATGCCGTCCTTTACCAGCTTCTGCAGCTCGAACATAGCCAGGCGCAGGGCGAAGTGCGCAGTGGGCGGTTCGACGGGCCGGATCCATATTTGGAAGATCTGCCGGCGCCGGGCCAGGTTCGGGTCGGGCTCGAGCAGGAACATGCCGCGCGGGAAGTACTCGATGTAGGCATAGTCGCCGTAGTTGAGGCCGCGCACCTGCCGCATGCGCTCATACAGGCGGCTTCCGCTCAGCCGGTGCTGGCCGAAGTGGGATTGAGCGACGAGCAGCGCCGGGTAGTCCGGGTCGCCGCGCTTGACGTCGATGGGGAACCCGATGGAATAAGCCACCGAGCGCGTGTTCTTCTCGACCATGGTCATCTGCAAACCCTGCGCCTTCTTCGGCGCGGGGAGCTTCACTGCGGTGGCGCGGCCCGCGGGAAGCCGGGAGAAATCCGCTTTCACCTGCTCGAGGAATCCCTCGGGGTAACCGCCGGCGAGCCCGATGACGAGGTTCGCACGCGTGAAATTGTCTTTGTAGAACTGCTCGAGATCGGCGATGGTCATCTTCTGGAGCGCGGAAGCAGAACCTGCGGCGATGTGCCCGTAGGGGTGGCGGGCGTAGATCTCCTGATAGAGAACCTCCTTGCCGAGTTCTTCGTCGTTATTGCCGCGCAGCGAGACGCGCAGGTAGTTGACGGCGTCGTCCCGCAGCCGTTCGAAATCGTCCTTGCGCCAGCCCGGCTCGAGCAGCATCGCACGGAACAGCTTGTAGTAGGGCTGCAGGTTGTCCACGTGCGTGGTGCCGGAGATGGTGATCATTTCCTGATCCACCTGGCTCGAAACCGAGGCGGCCATGGGAAACATGGCGTCGACAATCTGCTTGTACGTCATGTCACGCGTTCCGCCTTTGGTGAGCATGGAGGCGGTGAGCGCGGCCGCTCCGGCATGGCCCGCGGGATCGGACGCGGCGCCCGTGAGGAAAACGAAGCGGAAGGTCACCAGCGGCGACTTGCCGGGCAGCGCAACCACGCGGGGTTCGGGCGCCGCCTGGAGAGAGGCCGCAAAGAGCAGAGTGGGAATCCAAAGCGATTTCATTTCCCTTTTCCTCCGGTCAGAGTGACAACGGTCCTTCCGCTATCGGTGAGGTACCTTTGCGCCGCCGCTTGAATGTCGGCAGGCGTGACCTGGTCGTGGACTTCGTACAGCCGGTTGATCGTCTCGGGAGTGCGGCGCAGCGCGACGAAGCGCGCCACCGTGCCGGCAATCGACTCGCTATTGTTGAGTCCGAGCGCGAAGCTGTAGCGCAGGTGCCGCTTGACCGCATCCAGGCGGTCCGCGGCGGGTGGCCTCTCTTTGAAGCCGTTGGCCGTTGCCAGTATGGCGTCCCGCACGGCGTCCATGTCGGCTTCCTTCTTCACGCGTGTGACGATGGTGAACAGGTACGGATCCACGCGATCCGGCGAATCCGCGCGGAGCATGTCCACTTTCTGGTCCTGGATAACGAGCTTTTGATACAGGTCGGAGCTTTCGGAGAAGCCCAGGTAGGAGATGAGGTCAAGGGACGCCTGGTCCTTTTCCTGATCGGAGTACGCAGGCGCGCGGAATGCCACCGCCACCCAGGGCAGCGTGGGTGCGGGCCAGTGGACGCTGTTGGTACGCGGGCCCTGTTGCGGCGGCTCCGCCGGGATTTCGGGCCGGTAGCTGCCGCGCTTCCACTCGCCCCAATACTTCTCGACGAGAGCGCGGGTGTTCTCCGGCGTCACGTCCCCGGCCACGACGATGGTGGTGTACTCGGGGCGGTAGTAGCGGTCGAAGAACAGCCGGCTGTACTCGAACTGGTTGGGCATATCCTCGACATCGCGGAGGAAGCCCATGGTTGTGTGTTTGTAGGTGTGCTTCTCGAAGGCGGTGTCGCGCAGCACCTCGGAGAGCTTCGATGTGGGGCTGGCGCTGTTCTTGTTGTACTCGCCAAGGACGGCCAGCGTCTCGGTGCGGAAGGCCTCGGGCGTATAGCTGAGATTCTGAAAGCGGTCGGCCTCCATGCGCAGGATCGTCTCGAAGTCCTCCCTCGAGAACGTGGTGTGGTAGGCCGTGTGGTCGTCCATCGTGTACGCATTCGAAGCCGCGCCGGCGGTCCTCAGCACACCTTCATACCTGGCCGGTGGGAATGCGGGCGTGCCGCGAAACATCATGTGCTCGAACAGATGGGCGAAGCCGCTCTTGCCCGGTTCAATCTCATTTCGCGAGCCGGTCTGGACGACGATGAACAGCGCCACCACGTTCGGGTAGTCGGTGGGGATGGTGATCAGCCGCAGCCCGTTGTCCAAATCGTGCTGATCGTACGCGTAGGGAAACGCTTTTGGCGCACCGGACGAGGGTGAGGCCGCCAGCGCCCCCGCCAGCAGCAGGACTGTCAGGATTCGAAGCATAAGCTTCCATCTTATAGCCCCGGCGGATCTCGGAAACCGGGGACAGACGGATCCGTCCACGCGCTACGCTTGGGACGGATTCGTCAGTCCCCCTCGCAATTCGGCAGAGCCACTTAGCCATCTGGTCATGGAACCGGTGCGCCTCCGGTCCGGTACGATGCGGCCTTTGTCACCTCCTGGCTAGGGCCTATTCTGATCGCAACTCAGGAGATTCCATGATCAGAAAAGTCGTTGCATCCGCTGTCCTCGCCGTCACGCTCTGCTCCGCAGCCGAGAGGCCGGCAGCGCCCGCGCGCGGAAGAAAACTGTGGTGGGCGAGCGTAGCCGCGCTTGCGGCGGCTTCTGTGTTCGACGCCCGCTCGAGCTGGGGCAAGCAGGAGTTGAATCCGCTCCTGCGCGGGCCGGCAGGCCGGTTCGATGCGAGGTCAATCGAGATCAAGACCGGAATCGTGGCGTCGGGGCTTTTCGGGCAGTGGCTGGCCTTGAGGCGCCGGCCGCGGCTTGCTGCGCCGCTCGGGGCGGTGAACGCTGTGACGGCGGGTCTTACGGCCGCGGCTGCGGCACACAACACGCGGTAGGCGCCCCGAGCGGGACTGCTCATACAGCGAGCGCGGGCCCCGGGAACGGCCCTCGCGCCTCTTCGAGCCGCACGGCCGCTTCGAGGACCAGTTCCTCTTCCCACGGACGCCCGATGATCTGCACTCCCACGGGCAGGCCCTGATCGGTGCGGCCGAACGGGATGACCATCGCGGGCAGGCCGAGCAAGTTCGCAAACGTGAGCGGAGCCATGGCTTCGAAGAGGCCGATGGAGCGCTCCGGGGTCTGCCACGTGCGTGTGCGGTGCGGGAACGCCGTCACGCCGGAGGCAGGCGTCAGAAGGAGAGGGCAGCTCTTCATGCGCCTCAGCAGAGCGCCGCGCATCGCGTCGCGCGCAGCGAGGTTTTCGGCCATCTGCACCATCGTCGGTGTGGGCTTCTCGAGCGCGATATCGAGCAACTCGCGGCCCGTCCAGTGCACCTGATCCTCGCGGCCGGCGATCATCTGCTGGAGGAACGGAGCGGCCACCTGGCCGAAGAAGAACCACCACAGCGCGGGCGCGCGCTCGAAGCCGCTGGTCTCGAACGGTTCCACCGGCAGGCCGAGATCCTGTGCGACACGCGCCGCTTCGCGAACCGCCGCGCGAACCGGAGGCTCGACCGGAATGTGCGCGAACTGCTCGAAGAAGCCGATGCGTAAGCCGCTCAAGCTTGCCTCGCGCAGCGCGACCGGAGCGGAGAACGGGTCTTCGCAGTCGTTGCCCGCCGTCACCTGGAACAGAGCCCGACCATCCTCGGCGGTCCGCGCCATGGGTCCGCCGACGCCAAGCAGGCCGCCCGGATGCTGGATGAGCGGGAAATGGCCCGTGGCGGGAACGCGGCCGGGCGTCGGTTTGAGACCGGCGATGCCGCAGAAGTGAGCGGGCTCGCGGATAGAGCCTCCGCCATCGGAGCCCATCCCGCCCGCGGAGCAATACGAAGCTATGGCCGCCGCTTCGCCTCCGTTCGAACCGCCCGCGGTGCGCTCGGGGTCCGAGGGATTATTGGTGCGCCCGGTGATGGCGTTGTCGGTTTCGTAGCTGTAAAGGAACTCCGGGCAGTTCGTTTTGCCCAGGATGATGGCGCCTGCGGAGCGCAACCGGGCCACCGCCGTAGAGTCCTTCGGAGCGCGGTAGTCGAGCCGCAGACGGCTGCCGCAATACGTGGGGCGGCCCTCGATATCGAAGCTGTCCTTGATGGTGATGGGCACGCCGTGCAACGGGCCCAGCTCGCAGCGCGTCATACGTTCGTGGTCGGCGCGGCTCGCGGCAGATCTCGCCTCATCTGCGTAAACGGAGACAAAGGCATTTATCCGCGGGTTTTGCGACTCGATCTGTTTCAGGAAGGCCTCGACCGCGTCGGCGGCCGATGCCCGGCCGCTGCGCAGCTCCGCGGCCAAACGGGTCAGCGTAAGCCGGTTCAGCATCAATTCATAGGATGGCATAGGCAATGAGGCGCTCTTGTCTTTTGCTGGCATGTGACCGCACCACGATAAACGATGTTCTCGATGCCGCAGTAGACTGGAATTGCTCATGGCTGCAGTAACGTTCGAGGAGGCGCTCGCGTGCGTCATCCATCGTGTGACAGGAGGGCGGCCCTTGCCTGGCGTGGCGACGGTCGCTCTCGAAGCCGCGCACGGGCGAGTATTGGCCGAGCCGGTTCTCGCCGACCGTGATTTTCCCGCCGTTGACCGCTCCGTCCGCGACGGTTTCGCCGTCGAAGCCGCGGACACGCCGGGGCGGCTGCGCGTTGTGGGCGAAATGCGCGCCGGCGCCGCCGCAGCAGCCGCCGTTGGCGCAGGCGAAGCAGTGGAGATCATGACCGGGGCGCCTCTTCCTGCCGGCGCAGATGCGGTCGTCATGGTGGAGCACGTGCGGCGCGAGGGCGAGATGATCGAAGTCCCCGCCGCCGAACCGGGGCAGTTCATAAGCCATCAGGGAGAAGAGGCACGCGCGGGCAACGCACTTGTCCCCGCGGGCCGGCGCGCCGGATACGTAGAAATCGCCGCTCTGGCTGCCGCGGGCCGCACGTCCGTGCAGGTTTTTGTGCGCCCCAGAGTCGCCATCCTCCCTACCGGAGACGAGGTGGTGGAGATCTCCGCCGAGCCCGCGCCCCATCAGGTGCGCAATTCGAACGCACACGCGCTCGCCTCGCAGGTGCGGAGCGCAGGAGGTGAGCCTGAGGTTCTGCCGCCCGCGCGCGACGAGTACGCTTCAACGCGCGACCTGATCGCCCGCGGTCTGACGGCGGACCTGCTGCTGCTCTCGGGCGGCGTCTCGGCGGGCAAGTACGACATTGTCGAGCGAGTGATTGCCGGCTTCGGCGCGGAGTTCTACTTCGACCGCGTGCTCATTCAGCCGGGACAGCCGCTCGTGTTCGGGCGCGTGGCGAAAACGTTCTTCTTCGGCCTGCCGGGAAACCCGGCGTCCACGATGGTGACGTTCGAGCTGTTCGCGCGCGCGGCGGTCGAACTTCTCGGCGGCCAATCCGAAACCGCTTTGCCGCTCATGCTGGCGCGGCTGGCCTCCGATTTCCGCCACAAGCCGGGTCTGACGCGTTTTCTGCCGGCACTGCTGAGCGCGGACGGTGCGAAGGTAACGCCCGTGGCCTGGCACGGTTCGAGCGACATCCCCGCGCTCGCCCGCGCCAATGCGTTTCTGGTAGCGGATGCGGCGCGCGAAAGCTGGAAGGCCGGGGAACTGATCCGGGTGCTGATGCGATGAACGATCTGACTCACTTCGACGATGCCGGCGCCGCCCGCATGGTGGACGTCTCGCAGAAATCGGCTTCGGTGCGGACCGCGCGCGCCGAGGCGGTGGTCCATCTCGGCGCTGCCGTTGTGGCACGTCTCGGCGAGAACCCGAAAGGCAACCCGCTCGAGGTCGCGCGCATTGCCGGAATTGCCGCGGCCAAGCGCACCTGGGAGCTGATTCCGCTTTGCCATCCGCTGGCGCTCACCCATGCGGACGTGGAGATCTCCCTCGAGCGGGAGAGCGTGCGAATCACAGCTTCCGTCGCGGCGACCGGTCCGACGGGAGTCGAGATGGAAGCGCTCACCGCCGCCTCGGTTGCCGCGCTCACCGTGTACGATATGACCAAGGCGCTCGATAAGGCGATCGAGATCGGAGGGATCCGGTTGCTCGAAAAGACGGGCGGGAAGAGCGGCGCGTGGCGTCGTGGGGAATCCACATGATCACAGCGGCGGTGTTGACCATCAGCGATTCGGTGTTTCTCGGCAAGCGCAGCGACGTGAGCGGACCGGCGGTGCGGGACCGGCTCGAGCAGTTGGGCTGGTCCGTCGCCGCTTCAGAGGTGCTGCCGGACGAGCTCGAGCAGATCTCGGGGCGGCTGGCGACGCTGGCCGACGGCGGCCAGGTGGCGGCCATCTTCACGACGGGCGGGACCGGGGTTGCGGCGCGCGACATCACGCCCGAGGCCACCCGGTCGATTATCGAGCGGGAAATCCCCGGGCTCGGCGAAGTCATGCGTGCCAGCGGCAGGAACTCCACTCCGCTGGCGGCTCTTTCGCGCGGGCTGGCGGGCGTGCGTGGGTCCGTCCTGGTGGTGAACCTTCCCGGTTCTCCGCGTGGAGCGCTGGAATCGCTGGATGCTATCGTGGATGTAGTGCCGCACGTGCTGCAGTTGCTGCGTGGAGAGACGGAGCACGTTGCCGCCACGAAACCCCAGGCGTTGTAGCCGCGTCCGATTCATGATGCCCTCGCGACCATTCCTCTTCCTTCCACTCCTGGCGTCGTTGCTCCTGGCCCAGGAAAGCTCCGATCAGGTGTTCCGCACCGGTGTGAACGTCGTGGTGGCGCCTACCGTGGTCATGACCAAGGAGGGCGATTTTGTCAGCGGGCTGCAGCCCAAGGATTTCGAGCTGGTCGATAACGGCAAACCCCAGGACATCAAGGTTGACGTGACCTACGTCCCCATTTCCATGGTGGTTGCCATCCAGGCCAACTCGGAAGCGGAGCCCGTGCTGGATCAGATCAAGAAGATCGGGCCGCTGTTCCGGGGCCTGGTCGCCGGCGACCAGGGCGAAGTGGCCCTGCTCGCCTTCGACCACCGCGTCCAGACGCTGCAGGACTTTACTTCGGACACGGAGAAGCTCGAGATAGCGCTGCAGAAGCTGAGGCCGGGCAGCATGAGCAGCCGCATGACCGACGCGGTCGTGGCGGCCTCGCGGATGTTGCGGAGCCGGCCCAAGGACCGGCGCCGCGTTCTGCTGCTGATCAGCGAGACTCGCGACGTCGGGAGCGAAGCCAAGATTCGCGAAGCGCTGACCGACCTGCAGTTTGACAATGTCGTTGTCTACTCGGTGAACATGAGCCGGCTGGTGAACACGCTGCTCTCCAAACCGCAGCCGCCTCGCCCCTCGGCGATTCCGGTCACCGCCCAACCGCTGCCGGCGGGCGTGCCGCCCACGCCTTCAAATGCCGAGCAGGTCTACGGCATCCCGGGTCGCAATGCGGGCAATGTCATTCCGGCGATCGTGGAAATATTCCGCCAGGTCAAGGCGATTTTCGTGGACAACCCGATCGAGGTCTACACGAAGTTCACGGGCGGCAAGGAGACCGCGTTCGTAAAGCAGAAGGACCTCGAGCGCGCCATCGCCGACATCGGCAACGAGCTGCACTCGGAGTATCTCATCAGCTACGTGCCCAACAACCGGGAGGAGGGCGGCTTCCACGAAATCCAGGTAACGGTGGACCGGCCCGGCGTCAAGATTCGCACGCGCCCGGGATATTGGGTCGCTTCGCAGCCGCAGTAGCCGCGCGCAAGAGCTTTCAGCACTCTTGACGCGGCGCAAGGCCGCGAGTCAATGAACCAGAAAACGTCCCTACGGTCGAACGAAGAATCAACGTTTGGGGGACGTTTTCTGCAGAGCTTTCGCCTTTCGGGCATCGGCGTTCATCGGCGGCCAATACTTATGTGCCGCACCAACGCAAAGCTCTCGGAACGATTGTTAGCCGCCGATCAACGCCGATAAACGCGGATGCTTTGCTCTTGGCTCTCGGCGTTCAGCCTGTCGGCATTCGGCTTTCAGCACTCTTGACGCGGCGCAAGGCCGCGAATCATTGAACCAGAAAACGTCCCTGCGGTCAAAAGAAGAATCAATGGCTTGTGCGCCGGGATAAACCGGCATGTCGTAGGGGATGAAAGAGCCCTACAGGAAAGGAGTAGCGAACCATCCTGACCCCGAGTTTTGCGGCGGGTATCGTGAGGTGACCGTCGAAGCGTAAACAGG
>Ga0209777_10000659_pt1 | contig 54902 bp, 38 predicted proteins | sample FrelakmetHBP12HB_FD_187147 | JGI IMG/M metagenome (GOLD analysis project Ga0209777, IMG submission 187147) | Freshwater lake sediment microbial communities from the University of Notre Dame, USA, for methane emissions studies -HBP12 HB (SPAdes)... | ecosystem: Environmental > Aquatic >...
GGGGAGGGAGCAAGTCAAGCCCCAAGGGGGTTTGACCTACATAACGGTCTCGAATCCACACCCGAATGTATCGCACTCCAAACCATCTGCGCGCGCGCGACCGAAAACAACCATCCGCTGACAGCGACTCTCAACGGCATCCTGAGCGATTGGCAGACAGAGCGGGAAGAAATCCACCATGACCGCGCAAGATGCCTGTTTGTCGAACGGGATGATTCCGGCAGGAGCATGCGGGGACGGTTGCGGACGCTGGTTGGCAAGATTGACCTGTTCGGCAAATCGGCGCGCACCGATGAAATCACTTTCGATAACGTAATCAAGACGCCGGATGACCCCTTTGTCGGCGTCGCCTACAGTGCGCTGGCGGCCGTACGCAAGGTGTTCCGGACAGGGGGCTTGAAGAATCAAGGTTCGTCGTATTATCACGCCCATTTCTCGATTGCCGACAGCGCGCAGACCTTCACCGGCGATTCCATTGGGTTGGCGTTCGGACTTCTGGCCTATGTGCAACTTCTGCGGCCGGAAGTGCTGCGGCTGGATCGGCTGTTGTCGGGAGAAGTCGCTTTCACTGGCGGCGTAGATATTGATGGCACATTAACCGCAGTCAATGACGAAACGCTGGGGCAGAAAATCGAACGAGCGTTCTTCTCCTCAGTGAAGTACGTCGCGCTGCCGGAAGCCAATCTGCCCGCCGCCAAGCAGCATCTCGACCGCCTGCGTAAGTTATATCCGCGCCGCAACCTGCATCTGATCGCGGCGGAACGACTGAGTGACATCATCGAAGACCACAACATTGTTCGCAGCGAGAAGGTTTGCATCGGCGAGTTTGTCGCCAAGAAAGCGGCCAAGTACGGCCGGATGACAAAAGTGCAGGTGCCGTTGTTGGTGGTGTTGGGGTATTTGCTGGTGTGTTTGTTGTATCCGAAGGCGTGGGTGGGGTTTGATTGGAATCCGGCTCTGCTGAAGATCGAAGACTCAAGGGCGATAGCGCTCAATAGAGCAGGTCAACTGCTATGGCAGCATGATTTCGGAGCCACACTAACCACTGAACTATGTAGCTGGAGCGTCAGTGATCTCGACGAAGATAGGGCAAACGAGGTTACATTCATGCCGCTGGCAAGAGATCCGGAACCGTTCAACGGCTGGCTCTTCGTTTTTGATGACAATGGGGACACCTTGTTCACTCGTGATTGCAGTATCCGAAGGGTATACCCTACTGACACTGTTCCTTACGGAGTACCTCTGCATTTTGAAAAGGCAGAAACCTACGTACGATCTTACAAGGGCCAAAACATAATCGTTACAGTAATCAATGACAATCTGCCAGGAAGGGGCTACATTCGTTTCCTCGATCGATCTGGCAGGCAACTTGGTTGGTACATCAATTCGGGAGGATCAAACCTGCAGATGGTCAAGGATTTGGACGGTGATCGTTGCGAAGATTTCATCTTTTTCGGATACAACAACCGGCTTTCGTGCCTCACTTTGTTCGTATTGGATCCGGTAATGAGCCGTGGAATATCTCCGCCGTCTTGGAACAAAGACCTTGATCTTACTAAGGTTGAAACAGGGAACGCGAAGTACAGCATCTTCTTCATGCCGTCAGAGGTCAACCGAAGGTACGGCCATTCCGATTATCAGATACCAGGACCATTCAAAGAACTCGTGGACGGCAGTTTCAATTTCGAAGTCGATGAGGGTCAAGGGGCACACAATGACTGGTTGCCTTTCGAGTATCGATTCGGAAAGGACTTTCGGGTGACAGAGGTAATTCCGGGAGACAGTTTTCGAACGCGGGTCAACAGGATGATTCGTGATGGTCTGTTGCGTGGAATTACAGCGGATGGTTTTGTCGACAGCATTCGTTTTCATGTAATGTACTACATTGATGGCAAGCTCGTGACTGAAGGCGAATTGCGGGCACAGGGGCAATAGGACGGGCACCTGCTGGGAAGCCATAGCGTATCCCATCCACAAGTTCTTTCCGACAAATTCACGGTTTGGTAACTACATCTAAGTTGAAAGCAACGCGGCATTGATGCCGTAAAATCAACCAATTTTCTTCTACCGGAGGTCAACCTATGTGTAGAGTCAAGGAATCAATTTCATTCGTGGTAATCCTTGCAGTCTGTTTGCTGGCGATGGCGGCGTCGGCTTTTTCACAAACATCGTCGGCGCAGTACTGCTCGTCGACAGGGCACTGGTATAAGAACGTCGTCGTTCCAGCCGATCGTTGCTGGACAGACAACCGCGACTCTGCTGCCACCTTGGGTGGGTATCTCGTGACAATCTCGTCACAAGAGGAACAGGATTTTATAAACACGAATTTTGCGGATTATCAGGTCGCCGCCAATATCGGCGCATTTGAACCGAATGCCGATAATGTGTGGGCCTGGATCAACGGAGAACCGTGGAACTACACCAACTGGACCCCGGGACAGCCTGATAATTCTGGTGACATCGAGCATTATGGGGGCATCTGTTGGGGCGATTGGTGCGGAAATGGTGGATGGAATGACATTGCGAATTGTCCGACGAACCTAAGATTCATCGCCGAGTTCAACTATAATCCCGACTCAAGCGCTTGGTGCGACGATTTTGAAGACGGTAACGGTTGGCAATCGAGATGGACAATCGGTCACGGTTACCCAACTCTCGTAGGTTCACCGACTCATGGAGGGAGCGGGGCGCTTCAGATGGTACAGCAGCAGACAGGGTACGATTGCCATTCGTCGGTTCTCAGAAAGGGATTCGCTGCCAATACTGGCAGCTACTCTGCTTGGTTGATGCAAGAGTGGGACAGCGACTTTGAGTTGATTATTCAAAGCAACAAGCTTGACGGAGATCCCTTTAGCGGCACGGGTTACAGATTTCAAATCTCTGCACCACACTCCGGTCTTCCCAATGGAGGATTTGAGTTGGTCAAGAATGTCGCAGGTACAGAGGTTGTAGCCGTTCCCTGGGCTCCGGTCGCCTTCGCCATAAATGAGTGGGTCAAGGCGTTTGTGGTGCGCAAGCCAGGCGGGGTAATAATTGCTGGTTATGAGCAAACGAACGGATTCCGCGACTCTCTCATCTACGTTGATCCTGACCCGATTGAAGCGCCAGGTGCGTTTTACCTTTGGACGTGTTCCGACTGGGGGTACTACAACTACTATGACGATGCATGTTATCAGCCGTTGCCGCCAGTTCAGACGGCTATCTGGATCGACTCCACCACCGTCGCCGACGGCTTCACCCAGGTCATGATGCGCAACGCGTTCGAGGTCGCTGCGTTTACGCTGCCATTGCTGCACGATTCCGCCGTGCCGATTGATTCGGTCTCGACGGTCGGATGCCGAACCGCAAATTGGCAGTCGTTCTCCGGCACGTCGTATAGCGATTCCACACTCTTGATCGGTGGCATCGCCAACATGGGCGGAGGAATCCCATGCATGCCGGTGGGAGAAGGGCCTGTGGCACGTATATTCTTCCCCCGCGCGTGTTTCGACACCTTCACTGTCGCCTTTGACACCACGTACATAAACGAGCCGGGGAGACTGTTGGTCACTGATTGTTCGGCTTCTCCGGCCAGTTACACGCCCGTCTTCACTGCTGGAGCGGGAACTTATGAAACATTCCTATGCGGGGATATTAACGCCGACTGCAGTAGAAACATCGCCGACGTAGTGTACCTCATCCGCTACATCTTCACTTACGGTGCTGCTCCCCTGCCGGCAAATGCGGGTGATGTCAACGGTGACTGCTCGATCGACATAGCCGACGCCGTCTATTACATCAATTGGATATTCATGGGTGGGCCGGAGCCGGTCTGCGGTTGTATCAATAGTGGCCTGTTCGCGAAGCCGTATTCGGGTGCCGCCGATGTAGACTATTCGACCGAATCGGGGAGCGAGACAACTTCATTGACTTTAGCAGCCAACTGCGACCGCGCGATTCGTGGCGTGCAACTTGAGTTCAACATCGTCGGAGACGCGAACGTGGTGGTCGTGGCGAGCAAGATTGCGGATCTGCAGGAATTCCACAGTACCGTCAATGGGGTGTTCAAGGTCGGCCTGCTCGATGTGACCGGCAAAACGATCATTCCGGCGGGACAGCATGATTTTGTGACGATTACTTATGCTTCGCCAAGCTCAGCACGAACGGGGAGCGAGATCAAGCTGGTCAATGCCATAGTCGTCGGTGAGGATGCGAGCAAGATGAATGTGACGATCAAGTCGGTTGGATCGGGTTCTCCGAATGGCGCACTGCCGTCGGTCTTTGCTCTCTCACAAAACATCCCTAATCCGTTCAATCCGTCCACCGAGATCGGCTATGCGCTGCCGAACGCATCACAAGTGCGTTTGGAAGTGCTGAACATTCTCGGACAGGTTGTGCGGACGCTGGTTGATGAATTCCAGACCGCCGGCGATCACAAGGCCGTCTGGGATGGCAGAGACGACAACCATCAGGAAGTGTCGTCGGGGGTGTACTTCTACCGCGTCGTGGCGGGCGAGTATGCCGAGACGAGAAAGATGGTGTTGATGAAATAACCCCTATCTACGGGGATGGAGTTCCGTCAGGTCACGTCCGGAGGCCGGACTAAGACCTGACGGAACTGCTTGGGTGTCGAAACCGCAAGGGTTTCGACCTACCCTAAGAAGAGCCTGAGAGGGGTTTCTGGGGCACATGCAAGACCGGTGGTGGTCGACACCGCCGGTCTCTCTTTGTTGGGCGACATGGGATCGGTCAGGAAGGCGTTCCTGACCGCGCGGAACAATTCCCTACCCCGCAGATCAGCTTATTTCCGGTGGCACTGAACGCATAGGTCGCCGTCGGGATTAAGCGGCAGATATGGTTTGAACTCGGAGCCGTGCAGTTTGTGGCAGCTTATACAAGTCACCGGGCCCTTGGTGCGCGGGTCGGTTACATCTAACCCCATCGGATGCGAACCCTTATGCACGTCCGGATGACAGTCACGACAAAGATCCAATGGGGCTTTCACAAGCATCTTTTCGTTGTCGGCGCCGTGAGGTTTATGACATGTTGTGCAGTCCTTGCTCGGGTGCGTGATGTAGCGACTTCTGTCTTTCTGAGGAAGATTGCTAAAATGGCATTTGGTGCAGAGGTCTTTTTGATCGGCCGCCAGCAGTGACTTGCCGTTGGATGCGTGCGGATTATGGCAGTTTATGCATGACGTTTCACCTTCAAGATGCTTGTGGAAATCCTGTTTGGCTTCGGCGGCGATGCTGCTGTGGCATTTGAGACATAGAGTCGCAACACTTCCGGCAATCGCAAATGATCCTCCGGCCTGTGCGCCGCTCGCATGGCAGTCATTGCAGCGACCGGCCTTAAAAGGCGCATGCTGGTTTGCCATTAGTAATCCCTTGGAACCGGAAGCATGCGGATCATGACAGGTCGTACAATCGGCCTTGCTCAGATTGTAGCCCTTGTGCGCGGTCTGGAACGTTTGATTCTGCTGATGGCAGCCGAAACACAGCGTCGGCACGTTGTTCACGAGCAACCCGGCGTTACCGGTGCCGTGAGGATTGTGGCATTTGAGACACTGCTTTGCTGCTACCGGGGAATGCTGATTCGGACGTTTCAGCCAGTCGCTGACTGCCGGATGGCAAGTAACGCACAATGTACTTATGGGCTGTTTGAGATTACCCGGAAGATCGGAAGCATGAGCATCGTGACAACCAAGGCAGTCGCCGCCGGCAGCTGGTTGGTGCGGCGATGCGCCAGTAACTAATTTCTTGATGTCGCTATGACACGACAGACAAAGGGCACCGGGTTCGTCGGCCAATAGCTTGGCGTGACGGGCAGCGTGTGGGTTGTGGCACGACGAGCACTTGCCAGTTTTGAAGGCCGTGTGTACGTGTTTCTTGGCGTTGAGATCACTCAAGTCCGAATGACAATTGAAGCAGACCTCCGGTTCATTGACTTTGACCACTTGAGCCAGATCGGTAGCCGAAAGCAGCAAGGACAGAATCGCCATGACAACCAGAACAGTTCTCACTTTTTCTCTCCTTCCGGTTGTGCGGTCTCAGTGTGGCAGGCATCGCAGGCGCCGGACGCAAACGGATCATGCTTTTGCGGCAGAATCAGGCGCTTATCGTCGGAGGCGTGCGGTTCATGACACTTCCGGCAGTCGATCTGTTTGCCGCTCAGCCCAAGGTGCTGTTTCTTGAAGCCGGCATCTTCACCATCGTGGCAAGCCAAGCAGAGCTTAGGCACATCCTGTGCAAGCAGCGTTTTCGTTTCGCTGGAGTGCGGTTTGTGACAGCCGCTGCAATCATCTTTAGCCGGCGCGTGCGCGGTACCTTTGTTCATCAAGTCGGCTATTTGAGTATGGCAACTTAAGCAGAGCCGAGGCGGCTTATCGAGAAGCAGCTTGGCGATCTTGCCCGCGTGCGGGTTGTGGCAGCCGGAGCAATTGCCGTCTGCCACCGGCTTGTGTTCGCTGACCATTTTGGTCGTGTCACCGAGGACATCGGAATGGCAGCCGCTGCAAAGCTCACCGGTTTCAGCCGTGAGCAGACTCTTGTAATCAGAAGCGTGCGGCGCATGGCAGGTGCTGCACTGTTTCTCAGCAAAGGGAGGATGCAATACTGTGTTCGAACTGTCGGCCATCATCGCGCCATGGCATTTGGAACAAAGGGCGTTGTCTTCATCCAGCAGCAGTTTTGGTCGCGGCGAAGCATGCGGATTGTGGCACTTTGTGCATTGGCCAGCCCTGACCGGTACATGAACGCTTTTCTGAGCGTTCCACTTGTTGACGTCATCATGACAGGACCCACAGAGATCAATGACGTTCGTCTTTAGCAGTTTCGCATTTTCCGAGCCATGCGGTCTATGACAATCGGTGCAGACACCATCGGCAAACGGGGGATGAACGTTCGTCTCCAGTAAGGCCGCTTTCAGATCGGTGTGGCAGTCAAGACAGAGCGTGTTGACATCCTTGGCGAGCAGTTTGGCTGCCGTTTTCCCATGCGCCTGATGGCAGAGTGAGCAATCCTCTTTCGCCGGTTTGTGAGACGATGCCTGTGCCATTTCCGTCGCTACCTCAGTGTGGCAATCAAGGCAAAGCTGTTTCTCAGGTTTGGCCAGCAGCGCTCTGTTCTTAGAGCCGTGCGGAGTATGGCAGGTCAGACATTTACCGCCTGCGACCGGCGGATGCGTTCCCTCGGGTGCAACATCTTCTGTGTCGTGGCAGTTCAGACATAGTGCTTGTGGATCGCCTTGCAAGGCGAAAGTCGTATCGGATGGAATGGTGTGACAGCTTCCGCACTCACCGGAGGCCACGGGGGCATGTATCGACGTGGTGAAGAGCTTCGGCGAATCGGATGAATGCGAGGAATGGCATAGCGAGCAATCGACTTTCGCGACCGGATAATCGGCGTGCGCTTTCTGGAATAGTGTATCTGACGTTGAATGGCAATCGGCACAAAGCGCGTTCTTGTCCTTCTTGAGGAGCGCCTTATGATCGCTGCCGTGGGGTTCGTGACAACCAAAGCAGCTCTGCTTCATCGGCTGATGCACGACCTTGCCCTCGAATTCCTTGCGATCATGACAGGTGAAACAGAGTTCTTCAGACTTTGCTTTCAGGAGATTCGGTTGGTCGGAGGAATGCGAGTCGTGGCAGATCTTGCAGTTCCCCTTTTTCGCAGGCTCATGCACATAAGTGCGCGTCAGTCCCAACTGTGTTGTATCGTGACAAGTGAAGCAGAGCGCCGGACGATCTTCCTTGAGCCGCAACACGCCAACGAGTCCGTGTGGCTTGTGGCAGGCGAGACAGTCTTTGTCGGCGAATGGTTTGTGTCTGTTGCCGCCTTTGAATTTGTCAAGCGGATGGCAGTCGAGGCAATTGCCCTCGTTGGAGAAGCGCTTGCCACGTTTGACCTGTGCAAAGGCATTACCGGGAAAATCGGTGAGCAGGATCATAATGACCAGCGGCAGCAGCACTACCAGCGAAGCTGTGGCATTAGGCAGCCACGACTGTTCCGGGGCGTTGCCGGCTAGTCTTTGAAGCATCCCGCGTCTCACGGCTTGGCGATGCCGAAATAGCGGTCAATCGCCTCGTTGAAGAAGACGATTTTGGAATTGGCCTTGAGTGTCGCTAGTACCTTATCCATCTGCTCATCGAACTTCTTCTCAAACATGACTTGGCGAATCTGTGGCTCTACGTCTGATTGGGTTTTGATCTTGCCGAGACGGCGATCCTTGACCTTGAAAACCAACCAACCGTCAGTAGTGGGATAAGCTTTGCTGGTCTTGCCGATTGTCAAATTCGCCAGGTCGGTCTGAATCTGCTGCGGGAACGATCCGGACGACACCCATTGATCCTTATCGGTCAAATTCAGCTTGTCTTCGACATACTTGTTGACCACGAAATCGAAGTCGGCGCCATCTTCAAGCAAGGTGACAACACTGTCGGCCAGTTCCTTCCGACTGAAAAGAGCCTCTTTCAAGATATACTCATTTGATTCGTGGAATTCCGCCTGATGTTCTTTGTAGTACTGATCGAATTCCTGATGATTAAATACGATTTTGGATACGATTGTCTCGCGCAGATAGACTTCGATCATCATGCTGTCGCGGGCTGCCGCCAGTTTTTTCGTCACCGACGGTTGCTTGTCGAATCCGGCTTGAAAAGCATTGCGACACAACACGGCGTTATCGACTTGCTCGTTGAGGACGCGGTTGACCAGAGAGTCAAATGGCTGATCCTGTGTCGACATCGCTCCATGAGCTATCTTCTGGCGCAACTGCATATCTGTGATTATCACAGTGTCATTCATCGTCGCCACCGGCTTGACTGTTCCCCTCAAGAAAGTGGAATCGATCCGGATGCTACCTTGTGCCACCATCAGTCTGAGCGCGGCACTGTCCACGGTCACCCGACAGTCCCGGCGTTGTTGAATCATAAACTGCTTCCAACTCGCGGATTTCTTCTGGAATCTAAGAATTGAAGTAATGTACGATTCGTACTTAGCAAGCTCGGCTGTATCGGCAGGAACGGATTTCTCCAATCGCATAAACGCATAAACCTGTCGATAGGGGAAGGGGCCGACGAAGTCGCCATCCTTCATTGCCGTTAGCGGCTTGCGTAACTCCGGTTCGATATCAACCCAGTACCTCATCCTGCGCAAACCACCCTGATAACGATAGATGTCGGCTGATACCGCCTGAGCAATCGAATCCATGGCGGCGCCTTTACGCACCAGATTGAGCAGCCGAGCGGCTTCTTCTCGCGATGGAACCGACACAGTGCGCAGTTGCTTCGTGTAGTAGTTATCCCGGAAATAGGAGAGAATTTCCGCGCCGATGACTGAGTCATTAGGCACGAAATTCGCAACGATGAAAGATCTCACGGCATAATCGCGTTGGCGGTTGGTGAGAAATGATGCTACGGTGCTGTCTTCTGCAATTCCGATAGCCTCCGCTTCCCGAAGGATGAGGCGGTCGTTGACCAGCTTGTTCAACAGTTTGCGATAGTCGAAGCTCTCCTTTTCCTGTGTCGACATTGTGGCGTGCATCTTGCCGAACATGGCGTCAATGTCGCTGGTGAAGATTGAATCGCTGTTCACAAGCGCCAGCAGTTGCTTCTCAACACTCGCAGTCTTGATGGGATCGGCGGCAAGAGCGCCCTGCAGGCTCAGGAGCAGAATTGCCACCACCAACCAGAGTTGATTTATTTGAGAAAAGCGATTATCGAGGCGCACTGGACTGTCCCACATCAACCCCCGTCCGCATTACGACAGTGCGTCGCTTTTCACTTTGTATGAGGAGCTGCTGCCAGGCGTTAACAAAGCTTTTCTGAGTCAACTTACCCAGCGAGTAGCATCTGCCGACGCCAAACGCCCCCTCGGAATCATCGCCAACGCGGGTTGACGACACGGACGCTAGCACTTTACCATCGGCTGCATTAATCAGCCGCAAGCCCATCTCAACTTGAGGGGACGATTCGGAACTCCTGCCGCTTCCAGGCACAAAACGATAGATCGTGCCGGTAACAATCAAATCAACCTGAAGTTTCTTTCTCAACCGAGAGATTTCCTCTGCCGATATTTCGCCGCGCGGGATAGAACGCAGTTCGGCCAGGGTAGTGGCCACCTCCCCCGGTTCCACTACTTCATGCCCTTGTCGCCATAGTTCAGACAGTAGCAGTACGGAGGCAATGTCACCCGATCGTTGCTGTTCCGCAAAGTTATCTAACGTCACGATGGCGATTCTTGTGAATGCTCTTCTGACAGAGTCTGTGGGATTTATTGTGACATGTAGCGGCAGATTGGCGGTCGTTCCATCTCTTCCGAGAGGAAATTGATCGAAAATCTTGTTGACGACGCGTTCGGCGAGAATGGGCGCCGAAGTGATCCTGCCGATACCAAACAAGCCGGCGTAATCTTCGCCGCTGGCGGCAACACTGATCGTCCAGACCAGGCGCTGCTGAACGCAATCGTAAAGCCGCAGCGACAGACCGACTTCGGGATTTTCGAGCGTCGAGTAGAAATCGATCGACCCAGTCAGCAGCAGGTCAACACCGAGCGTTTCGCGCAGTTGCAGCCCGTTGCGGGCATCAATCGCGCCGGTCATCCGGATGCGGCGCGCGCGCATGATGCTTCGTAGGGAGTCACGCGGAATGAGTTCCACGTTGCGGGCTGCAAGTTGTTTGTTGATCAGAGGCAGTACGGAATCAGCGGCCTCGTTGCTACCTGTGAAGTTGGCAAAGGGAATGACGCCGACCTTGAGTCGCGTCGTGGTATCACCCGCGAATAACTTCGTCGAAGACAATGCAGCCATGGCGAGCATTAACCCGAGCAACAGTAGCAAGGAAGATCGACCTAGTATGTTCACAACCTACTTCACCAATGTATGGATTACGCGTTGGACGCATTTGCGCGCGGTCTCGGCCTCTGACCTATCGCCAGTGCCAAAGAGCGATGCCAAGAGACCTCGACTACCCTCGGTGTTAGTTGCAGACCAGACCGTTTGACCGGTTTCGGTTTCGACCATTCGGGCATCAATAGTAACTTCAGTTGTTGCAGAGCCACCCGCACGAGAACCAGAAGTTTCGTTGACCGATCCGAGAATGATCCCTTGCACGCCGAGTGTTTTGCCGATTTCGGTGATCTGATCGCGGGTCAGCGCAGATCCGCCGCTGCCGATGTATTTCTGAGTAACTTTGGAAACCTCCCCCGGTTCGGCGATGTCGAAGGACTCAGCAGCCAACAGTTCAGTGAGGAAGATGTGGGTGATGCGAGCACCGGCTCCCTGATCGGTAGAGAGGTTCTCAAAAGGCACGACGGCGACTTTCTCCAGGAAATTGAAGTTGTATTGCTTATTGACAAACACGGTCGGCCTCATGCCGGAACACGCCACGAGGAAAACTATCGCCAGTAAACAGAGTGATCGCAAAGTCTTAAACAACATCTTACCAAAGCCTTTCATGCTGAATCAAAAGCCGGTCCGGAACCCTACTTGTAGGGCGGCCGTGCTACTGCCGCTTACAGGTGACAAATCGTATTCGGAATAGCTGACTGTCAAGGCACTCCGAGGTGTGACACAGTATTGAAGCTGCGCATTGTATCTGTTGCTGTGAGAATTGCTCTTGATCTGCGTGAGTGATGTGGAGGCGGAGATGCTAAGCTTCGCGGATGCGTTCCAACTCAGCAAGTACTCCTGCGAAAGCAAACGATTGTTGAAGTCGTCGACCAAGTCAATATTTCCTTGCATGACTATGTTGGTTGTGAGACGATAGGTTGCATTTGCGGAGTATTGGCTTTTCGAGCGAGCAACACTGTTTTTTGAATCACTGGTCCTCTGATACAGATAGATGATTCCGGCATCCAGAGATCGGAAGACTCCGCCATCCATCGCGAGCCTACAGGACCAGGCATCATATCGCAACTTGCCCTTATACAGATTATTGCGGCTCCATCCGAATTCCGTCGTTGCGTGTAAGTCGGCCAGCGGGTCGCCGGTGACTCTTGCCACCACACTGTTCAACTCTTGAGTCTTCATGGACTTAATATAGCTGTGGCGGCTCGCCATTGACAAGAGAAAAGCTAAGGTTTCCAGCGGATTGTATCGGAGATCATAGGAGACCGAGGATGTTTTATCGATATCCGTTGACGGATTGCCAAAGTCGGTTAATCCGAGTTCATAGCGGAGACCGCTTTGCAGCGTGGAGGACATCTTATATCTCGTGCCAAAGGAATAGTTCGTTTCGTTCCTCAGCGCGGCGAGACTGCTGCCAGACTCGCGCCGCACGTAGACATCGGCAGAGGAACTCCACTTCGAGGATAAACGGAAGGAATTGCCAAGAGTAGCCACATGCGTCGTCTGATGACGCCGGATTTCGCTTTGATTGCCGATGTCAATAAGCGCCTCGATTTCCGTTGCGAAGACGCTGGCCACTTCGTTCAGGCCGGAATTCACGACTTTGATATATCTGGTCGTGTCCTCCGGGAAGCTTATTTCGTAGCGACTGAAGCCAACGCTGTATCGCGAAGTTGCCGACGCCACTTGATTCCATACGATATTGTCCGGCGATTTGTATACTTGCCAGCGCACGCCGTTGCCGGAAGGGACGTCGGTGTAGATGTAGATCCTGTTGACGGAGCGAGTGAAACCAAGATCGGCTCCCAGATTCCAATTGACATTGCCGTTGCCAATATCGATTGGCGGAGATGTCGGCTGCGTCAAAATTCCGTCCACAAGGGATGGGATAGTGTCCAAAGTGCTGAGGTCGGGAGTGGCGTCATTAGAGTACAAACCAAGCAGTTGCGGAATTTCGCGCGGCAAAATACCGGTTGCGGGAGCAATGTCCGACTGTTGGCGATAATCGAGACGATAGCTAGCGCTAATCCGAACGGCGTCCTTACTCACGTTCTGCGAATGGTTCAAACGCAGCGAATGTTGATAGTCGATTTGCTTGCGGTGGTCGATGCGGTTTTCGGAGTTTCTCCGGGAGAATGAGTAGGCGATGTTTGAGTATTGCGTTGAATAGCCGGTGCCGGTGAAGAGTGAGGTTTCGCGTGTATCGCGGTCGCTTCGCTTTATGGTGCTGTAAATGTCACTCCGTAGAAATTGCGCGTCAATGTACGGATATTTCGCCAATCTGGTTCGCAAATTCGTGGTAAGGAAGTCGGTAGTTAGATCCGTCTGGCGATCGTTGCTGCTGGACTTCCGCCGTTGGGCGTTGGCTCCGAGACTGAAGTAGGGATGTTTCCAGTAAAGCTCCGCCGCCGGCGAAAATTCCTTGCTCCAACTGTTGGCACCGATATTCTGGTTCAAACCGAAGTTGTAATAGTTTAAGGAACTGCGCGCAACGACGTAAGGTGTCAGGCTCTTCTGCCAGTAGAGCGCATATCGCTGATTCAGACTCTGTTCGTGAAGGGTGTCGGACTGTGAGTTTACACCGGATAGTTCGATAGAGCCGGTAAGGTTGTTAGACAGAGCGGCGTGTATGACCGTTGTTATGGAAAGAAGGAACAGACACAACGGCCATAACAACCGGGTTGCCACTTGACTCGAGTGATTGTATTCTGACAGACGCTGCTTCATCATTTGCCGCTTAACTTAATCAAAACGCCCGACTTTGTCAGTCGGGCGTATTGATTTATTTGCTGTCGCGGAAACAAGGTTTCCTTGCAACAGATCAGGTCTCCAAGAGCGTGTTTACGGATTGCTACCGGAGTCGCCTGCGTCCTTCGCGTGGCACTTGTTGCAAAGTGAACGCTGAATATGCGTGTCGGGGCCGTATGGATTCGGAATCGCATACGAGTGCGAACTCGCACCGTCGTCAGAGAGCCAAGTTACGTTGAAGTCCCAGCGACCAGCATCCGGAGCTGAGGAAGCATGGGCTCTGTGACAGGTAATACAAGACACCTGACTGGTGGCAGACGGGCCGGCAGTGGAGGTGATCGTATTGGCAAGATCTTCAAACGGAACTGCCGCAAGATACGATGTAGCCGCGTTGCCGGAGTTCCAATGAGCAGTACCATTGTAACGTCCGTAGACATCGGCTATGTCGCCCAAGTTTTCGCCGGACGGATGTTCTAATCTTCCGCCTGCTTCTTGGTGGTAATTACCATGGCAATTGCCGCACCAGGCGCTCATGCCGCTCTTGTAAGCTGTATGGTTTATATTCGTTTCGGTATTAAAACCGATACCATCGGCTTGCGGGGCGGCATTGGTGAAATCGTAATTGCCGGCATGTACGTGAGTCGCTCCGTAGAGCATTCTGAACGAAGTGTTGCCATGAGGATCATGGCAGCTTGAGCAGCCCATAGCGCTCGACGGATAGGTTCCGCCCGGAGCTGTCAGCAGAGTAGCATCTGCCGAGACGCCTTTGGAGGGGGCGTTGATATTATGACCGGCGGCGCTGCCCAAAACAGTGCCGCTGCGGCCGTCGTACAAGTTATCTTCAAGAAGGAATATGAAACTGCCGGCGCCAGTTTGAGGCGGCGGAGCAATCACAGTGTACGGAGCACCGGGGAGTTCATTACCGTGACCATCACCATGGCAGGTGAGGCAGACATCACTGGCGGTCGATCTGATTAACAGATTCTGATGTCCGAGTGGATTGGCCAATGCTGTTGTGTCAACCGGCAAACCGTTCTGGCTGTTGTGCATTGTATGACAGCCGGAGCACCGCGCGACACCTTGATCGTGGAATCCATAGGCAACGCCGCTTAACAGAAGCGCTACGGCGAAACACATGGAAATGAGAAGAAGCTTACGCATAGAAAGACCTCCAAAATAGAATCGAAAGTTACTTCAGTTTACATTTGCGATTGTGGTGAGCTGCTCGGTTACCTCCTCTCCACATGCCGATGTCGGCCAAAGTGAATTTGAATTTGTTTGTGAATGTTTTATGGTCAATGATTTCGCTTTTTCGACGATGAATTTCGGTAAGTCGCAAACCTGAACGAGGTTGAGATAAACCTGGCTTATATAACAACGACCCAGATTATCCAGGGCTAAGGAATTGGGGTAGTAGAACCAGCCCAGGCGGAAGCCCATACCGCCGAATTCGCCGAGAAATTGCCCATCGGTGGTGAAGCAGACAACGTTGTAACGGCTCTTGTCGAGTACCATGACGATTTGGTCATCGGCGATGGCGACAGAAACCGGGAAATTTAGCGTGCCGATATCGGTGCCCTCATCTCCGATAGTCCGAACGAAGCTGCCGTTCAAGTCGTAGACGTATACGGTTCCAAAGTTAGATACAGGCAAGTAGATCGAACCGGCGAAGATGCGGGGTGTGCCAAACATTGCTTCCCGGCGTTCATTCTCGGGAACATCGCTGAGAACCGGGAACTGCTGACGAAGAGTCCCCTGCGTGTCAAAGGTGAAGATGATCTGATTTGTTTCATCAACGATGTAGAGGTTGTCGGATTCATCAATGGTCAGATGGCTGATGTTAAGAGTCAGTCCTTGTGGCAATCCTGACAATTGGAGTTCCCTGAGATAGAGACCGTCATAATCGAACAGGTAGATGCTTTTTCCGGAACCGACTACATAGATGAACCCGCGAGAATCAACAACCAGGTCGCCGGGTATCTCGAAGATGCCGCCGCAGGAAAACTCGAATTTGTAAAGACCGGAAGTATCGAAAGCGACGATCCGGTTGTGCCCCATGTCGGAAACGTAGACTTCTCCAAACCTATTGTCCACAAACACTCCCTCAGGCCGAAGGAATCCGTTGGCGGTTCCGGGGGGTATAAGTCCTCGCACGACGCTGGCGGGGACCGCGAGCGAGGAATTGCCTTCGGCAGGGGCAGTAATGGATAGACTAAACAGCAGAACCATCGCTGAGCACGCGTGGCAAAATGCGATTGAAATGCGCTGTTGCATGAGCGAAGAAATTGATCTTCTTACCAAGATTTGCTGCATTGCTTTGCCATCCGAATTAGGGCGAATTAGTGAACCTTTTCACATGGATAGTCAAAAAAACCGGCAAGCGGTCACAAAATGAGCAGTAGCTATCCATGCGATACGAGTTTGTCGCTGTCATCATGTGATTATTTTCACAAATAGAGGGTCTAATTACTTTCTTCATTCCACTAGTAATCATTCACTAACAATAGGTAATCAGCAGTATTTGTACGTGATCGCTAGTATATTTCTGATGATACTCGATCTTTCTCAACATGCGACAAGATATGTTCCAAATACCAGAAAGGCAAGAGAAAAAGCAATCATATTGCATCTTTTTTTGGAAAAGGAGTATGAATCGCCGTCTCGAAAATGCCCTACTCCCGGCAGGATCACGGCAGTTCTGCTGGTCCAAGCGATAGTTGCCCAATAGGTTGAGGACAAGGATGCCACGCCAGCATGACTAAGTCATTCTCAGAGAACAGGTAAAACAAACTGACCGTGCCGCAGACTGAGAAATAAGGCGGATAAACTATTCGTGTTGAGAGAATGCCGGCGAAGTTAAGGCGCGCTGCATGTCGTGGCAGCCGGTGCAGAGACCGCTTTCGACAGAGGTCACAAGCAGGCGCTTGGTGTCGGAAGTTAGCGAGTGGCAACTTATGCAAGTAATGTTGCCATCGATGGTGCGAATTGACGGGTCAATCTGGTCCTGCGGTTTGATGTCGGAGCCGGAAAGTTGGTAACCCGGCGTGAGCTTGATATCATAGGGATGGCTGGCGGACATGTGAAGCCGCGGCGGCGCAAGACTTGATGATGTCGCTGGCATTGTCGATGACGCATCGTGGCAGGCAAGACAGAAACCACTGGGGTTCCCGGAGTATGATTCGGCGAGTTCGCCATGAAGCAATCGCGCCGCTTCGCGGTGTCCAGGGCTGACTTCCGGCATGTCCGTGGACTTGTGGCAGTCAGCGCAGAGTTGAGACTCGCGGTGCGCCAAGGCTATTGTTGTAGTATCGCCAGCGATAATCAGACGTTTTGGCTGATGAAAGCTGTGACAGTCGGAGCAATCGGCGCCAAGTTCGTGAAACACTGACAAAGCACTGTCGATTTGCATCGAGGCGGAATGACATTCCAGGCATTGTGCGGTTGCACGCGGTCGTCCCGCGGTGCTGGAGTCATCGGCAACAGTGCTCTTGAGACTGTGACAGTTGCGGCAGGCAACCGACAAGTGTGGATGGTTCAGGTTGTTGATGGCGATGCTGTTGCCCAGACCGGCGCCAAGGAGCAGCAGTCCCGCCAACATGATGACAACTGTTAGATAAAGAACAGCCTTGTTCTGCACACTGCACTATATCGTCAGGGATAGAATCGGTGATAAGCGTGCGACATGTATGATATTTGAGCGCACTGAAAATAGAGACAGAATCGTCATCGCGACACGGGTTAAGGACAAACAGGGCAACGCCCTGCAATCAAACCGAGCCTCGGACGAGGCATTTGGTATTTAAGAAAGAGGCGAATACACTTGCAGAAACGCGGAGAGTTTTTCGGCGCTTTCGTGGGCTCTGGTGACGCAATCGTTCAGGCCGATGCCGGAGTAGGCGTTGCTTGCCAAGTAGATGCCTGGGAGTGCATCGAGGCGCTGGTCGATCTGCTTGAGGCGGTCAGAGTGTCCCAGAGTGAACTGCGGGATACCCTTTTCGTAGCGAAAGATTCGCACAAAGGCCGGTCTGGTCTGCAGACCGAGTATTACCGCAAGTTCGCCGTGCACCAATGAAATTAGTTCGTCATCGGTAAGTTGAACGGCGGTGGGATCGGTGTAGCCGCCAATCATCGAGCGCAGAAGCACCTGTCCAGCGGGAGCTTGATTCTGAAAAATCGATGAGGTCCAGATCGAGCCGAGGATACGTTTGCCTTCGTTGCGTGGAACCAGAAAACCAAAGCCGTCAAGTTCCCGGGCGCGTTTGTCGCTGCTGTAGCCGAAACAGCAAACGGCAAGAGAAGCATAGGGAATTTGATTGAGAAGATCGGAAAGCTGCCGGTCGGCATCATGCAGTATCTGCGCGGCGGCGAAGGCGGGAGTTGCCAAGACAACGGCTGAGAAGGTTTCCGAAGGTTTGCCGGAGAACTCGACCTGATAGCCCTGCGGCGTTTTGATGATCCGCTGAACCGGTGAGTCCTTCTGAATCTGATCGCCGTAGAGTTCGTGGAAGCGTTCGATGATCGTATAGAGTCCGTTGTCAAATGAGGTCAGGCGTCCGGAAGGTCCGGCGGGACCGGCGCTCTTGCCTGATTTTTTCCGGGCCAGCATCGCCTTAAAGAGGGAACCGTAGTTGCGCTCCATCTCTTCCATAACCGGGAAGCAAGATCGCAGTGAAACGGCTTTGGCAGCGCCTCCGAAAATGCCCGATACCATCGGGTCGATCATGGCTTCAGCGGCTTCGCGACCAATACGGCGCGCAGCGAAATCAAAAACTGACTCATCGGCATCATCACGTTTCGGCTTGATAAGCGGTTCCATCGTTACCCTCAGGCGCCCGCGCAGAGACAACAACGAAGAAGTCATAAACTTGATCGGTGAAGCGCTGATAGCATGCAACCGCCCGTGACGGTAGATAAATCTATTGTCGGCCTGCGGATTGGCGGGTCGGAGTTTGTCCTGGAGGCCCAGTTCTTCGGCCAACTGCAATGTCAGCGGTACGCGATCGAGAAAACCGTTAGGTCCCCAGTCACAGACATAGCCATCGAAACGATCGGAACCGATGGTGCCACCGAGGCGGGACTCGGCTTCGAAGAGACGAATGTTGATGTTACTCGCCAGCCTGCGCTTCAGAAAGTGCAAGGTGGAGAGACCGGAGATCCCACCACCGATGATCGCAATGCGAGTCTGCTCCATTTGAGTCATAATGATGCCCTCGCCTTTTCACCGACCAGGCAGGCCATAAACTCGACGAAATCAGGGTCACCGTTGAACATGGCGGTGCGAATTATCGGCTGCATGCCGAGCAGGCGGCAATGCTCTTGCATGACGATGTCGATGTCATAGAGGGTCTCGATGTTGTCGGAGACAAAGCTGATCGGCACGACGATTAGTTGCTTGACCCCCTCGCGTGCGAGTTTATCGAAAGCTGCCAATGTGTCGGGGCCGACCCATTTGACCGGACCGGTGGCAGACTGAAATGAAAGCAGAAAGTCATGATCGTGGCCGGCGAGTTGGCAGGTATGCGCAACTTGATCGACATAGGGATCACCGCAACGGCGGATGCTTTCGGGAATCGCATGTGCAGAAAACAGAAGCTGCGTCTTGACGGCAGGATCGACTTGTGCCAGAGCTTGCTTAATGCGTGTCCGCAACAGGGCGATGTAGCCGCCGCAGTCATGCCACTGCTCTACGATGTCAACGGAGATTGCGCCACGATGTGCGCTCAGAAAATCAGCAATTACACCTAAGGCAGTACCGGTTGTCGCCAGACAATAGTGCGGATACATCGGGATCACGATCAGATGTTTGCAGCCGTCGTTGATGGCCTGCTGCAACTGCGCGTCAATGAATGGTTCGATGTAGCGCATGCCGACATAGGTGCGCAGATTGGGAAACTCGGCTGTCAGCGTCTCGCGGACGCCCTGGGCAAGCTTGCAGTCGTAACGCAATAGCGGTGAGCCGCCGCCGATAAGTCTGTAACGCGCGGCAATTCTCGGGGTGCGCAACGTCGAAATCAGGCGGGCGAAAGGTTTCTGCAGGAGAAATGACAAAGGCAGCTTGATTATGGCGCGATCAGAGAAAATGTTATACAAGTATGGTTTGATCTGGTTGGTTGTCTCCGGGCCCCCCATGTTGATGAAGAGAACGCCCCAAATGTCGCGTGCGGGATCAAAACCGGATTTGGAGCCGGTGACCGATTCTATTCTCTCGATGGCAGCAGTCATTCGGTTGGTATCAGATGGTGCGCGAAAAGGTCTGTTGTTTGGGACGGTCGGCGCGATTGAGATAGGCATCGAACACCATAGCCACATTGCGGATAAATATGCGTCCCACGGGTGTGATAGCAAGCGCCTCAGGACGCCGTTCGAGCAATCCATCTGCTACAAACTGGTCGAGCTCGGAATCCTCACGAGCGAAGTACTGGTGATAGTCTATTGCGAACTCGCGTTTGAGAAGATCAAACGGCAGTACGAAATTGCACATTAGGAAAGTAATCAAGCGACGACGGATGAGATCATCTTGCGAGAGGCGGTAACCACGGTAAGTGGCCAGACCTTCACTTGCAATGGCAGTGTGATAAGAGCCTATCTTGGAAATGTTCTGAGCATAACTGGCGGCAAGATCGCCGATGGCCGACATACCGATGCCGATCATATCGGCAGCAGGCTTTGTGGTGTAGCCCATAAAATTGCGATGCAGTCGCTGCTGTGAAAGCGAGATCGCCAGTTCGTCATCGAGGAGTGCAAAGTGATCCATGCCGATTTGGATATAACCGGCGGCGACGAACTTGTCGACAGCGGTCGCGAATAGGCGGAACTTGTCTTCCAGTGACGGCAGCCAAATGGCATTTATCAGTTTCTGATTGGAGCGTTGCGCGGGGAGATAAGCGTAGCTGTATACGGCGACCCGATCGGGACGTATGCGAATAACTTCGTCAATCGTGCGAGCGAAGTCGGTCACGGTCTGTTTGGGGAGTCCGTAGATCAAGTCCATATTGATACCCCGGAAACCGTAGGCGCGGCTCGTGCGATACAGCGCTTCGCTCTGCTGCAGCGTCTGCCATCTGCCGATAGCCGCTTGTACAACCGGAGTAAAATCCTGTATGCCCATGCTGAGACGATTGAAGCCGAGGTCACGCAGTTTTTCGATATGCTCCGCAGTCGTAACGCGGGGATCAACCTCGATAGCAACTTCGGCATCGGGTAGAATCGTAAAGCGGTCGGTGATCTGACGGAAGAGTCGTTCGATTTCCTCGATGGCCAAATGTGTCGGCGTGCCGCCACCCCAATGCAATTGCATGAGACTGCGACGTGAACCGAGGTGCTTGGAGATGCTTGCAAATTCTGTGTCCAGCGCCGCGAGATACCTGCTGATCGACTCCCTGCTATTGGTGATGACTGTAGTGCAGCCGCAAAAGTGGCAACGTCGCTCACAGAAAGGGATATGGACGTAAAGCGATAGGGGCGATGAAATATTCTGACCAGCGCGCGTGAGCGCATTAATGTAATCGGCCTTGGTGAAGTCATGCCGAAACTCAGGGGCCGTCGGATAGGAAGTGTATCTTGGCCCCGGTCTGTCGTATTTTTTCAGCAACTCGTATGTCGATGTACTCTCTTTCATTTCTATCTCCCGAATGAGTGAACCGTCTCCACCAGCGCGCGAACATTGTCGATCGGTGTCTGCGGCAGGATGCCGTGGCCGAGGTTGAAGATAAATCCGTCGCGGTCGCGCATGGTCTCGAGGATTGTACGCGCGGCAGCAATCACGGTTGCGGTCGGTGCGAAAAGCATGTTGGGATCAAGATTACCCTGTATCGCCTTGGTCGGAAGTAGTCTGTCCGCCAGAGTTAGCTCGGTGCGCCAATCGACGCTGATAACTTCGCAATTGAGATCAGCAAGCAGGCGCAGGAAGCAGGCGGTATTGCCAAGATACAGCGTTCGCGGGATACCTGTGGTTTGGCAAAGTTCGAACACCCGTTGCACATAGGGCAAACTGAAACGGTTATAGTCGCTGGGCGAGAGAATGCCGCCCCACGTATCGAAAAGCTGCACTGCCTGAACACCCACGTTGATCTGAAGCTTCAGATAGTTGCCGACAAGATCGGCCAGCAACGAAAGCAGGCGCGATGCGGCGTCCGGGTAAGTGTAGATGAACTTCTTGGTTTCAGTGAAGTCCTTTGAACCGCCACCTTCGACAAGATAACACATCAAGGTAAACGGCGAGCCGCAGAAGCCGATCAGGGGGACGCGGTTGTTGAGCGCTTCGCGAATCCAGCGAATGCCTTCCAGTACGAAGGAGAGTTTGTCAGCGATGGCGTAAGAACTTAATCGGTCAACATCAGCCGGTTCGCGCAAGGGTGGTTCGAGTTTCGGTGGACCGTTCGGGAAGGTGACCGATATGCCTAACGGCGCGAGCGGAATCAAGATGTCGGAAAAGAGAATCGCGGCATCAAACCCGAAGATGTCGATCGGTTGCAGAGTGACTTCAGTCATCAGTTCCGGTTTGTGGCAGAGATCGAGAAACGACACACGACTGCGGACTTCGCGGTATTGGGGTAAGTAACGTCCGGCCTGACGCATAATCCAGATCGGCACAGTATCGTGCGGCTGACCGAAGGCGGCGGCGATAAAGTTGTGTTCAGGCATTTGTCTCTCCACCGGGAGTGAATTTGTATCCGGCGCCACGCAGCGTGTGGATAAAATGCGGATTGGCTTGATCGGGTTCAAAGATTTTGCGCAACCGCAGAATGAAATTGTCGATCGTGCGACTTGACGGGAAAACGTGATAGCCCCAGACAGCGTCCAGAATCATGTCGCGCGAGACAACTTCGTTAGCATGTTCAACCAGAAACTTCATGGTCATGCATTCCTTTTGAGACAACTCGACGTCGCCGCCGGGACCGTGAGCGAGATAGGTCTTGAAATCAATCCAACTGTCGCTCCATTGGTAGCGCGATTGCTCACGCTCGATCGTTCCATACCAGACCTGACGACGGAAGATTGCGGCGACACGCAGAAGTAATTCCTGCAGATCGAACGGTTTGGTCATGTAGTCATCCCCGCCGGTGAGGAAGCCCTCGATGCGATCGGATTGGCGATCACGTGCGGTGAGAAAGAGAATAGGCACACGACCGCCGCTCTGACGAATTTCCCGACAGACGGTAAGGCCATCCTTGCCGGGGATCATGATATCGAGGATGATCAGGTCGAGGAACCCTTTACGATAGTGGTCGAGCGCCGAGATGCCATTGCCGGCGATAGCGACGTCGTAGCCCTCAGCTTCGAGATTCATCGCCAGTCCATCGGCGATATGCTCTTCATCCTCCACGACCAGTATCCGTTTGCTCATGCCTGCTTTTCCAGCGGCAAAGTGATGACGAAGCTGCTGCCGCAATCGGGACCGTCGGAATGAACTTCCACGCTTCCGCCGTGCTCTGCCACGATCTCCTTGACGAGAAACAGCCCCAGTCCGGTTCCCTTAACGGAGCGGGTACTTTCCATGCCGGTGCGATAGAAGCGGTCAAAGATTTTGTGGCGTTCGTGCGGCTCGATGCCGACGCCGCGGTCGGCGAAAGCGAGTACGCATCGATTGCCTGAACGCTTGCCGGTAATCGTCAACTCGCGTCTCGTTTCCGGCGAGTATTTGATGGCGTTGTCAACTAGCGCCGAGACGACGCGACGCATGGCCTGATAGTCGGCGCGGACGCAAAGGTCGGGTTCGATATCGGTGGTCAGTTTCAAGTGGCTACGTTCGATAAGCGGGTGCAGTTCCTCGAGGTATTCGGCAAGGTCAGCCGAAAGATTGGCGGGCGAGAGTTTGAGATGATGACTCTGGCGTGTCAGGCGACCGGCTTCAAGGACGTTATCGACAAGCCGCTCTAAACGTTGGCAGTCATCCAACATTCGTGGCACCAGCGATAGGCATTTTTCCTTGTCGATCTTCTGCGAGGCCATGGTTTCCAGATAAAGCTTGATCGACGCTACCGGTATTTTGAATTCGTGCGTGACGGCGTGAATAAAGTTCTCCTGCTGGAGCTTGAGCTCTTCCGATTGATGCAACGTCCGGTAAATCATAAAAGCGCCGAACAAAGTCAGTAGCACAAAGAATGAGCCCTCGGACACAAACATCACAACCCGATGAAAAGCTTTGTTCTTAACCCGCGCCAGCACTTCGGGCTTGAGCGTAAACATGCTTGCAGTAAACCAGGGTGAAACATAGGCTCCCTGTTTGTCGTTGCTGCGATAGGCGAGATCGGGATTCAATTGCCCGATAAGTTGCGATGGGTAGCTACTGTTGAAAAACAGAACGGACTCGCCACGTAACGTAAGCGGATAGTAAAGCGTGGAATCGATTGTGCCACCCTGAACTGTTATCTTACCAGCAGAGTCAGATAGCACGTAGCCGCTCATGGCCGGATCGGTGAGCAGATAGTCGAACGATTTCCTGATCCGTTGGAGATCGTTACCTCCTGCAAACGCAGAAACATCTGAAATGAGGCGATCGTAAGAGTGATTGAGCATCGTGGCGGCGAGAGTGGCGGAATTTTGTGCAACCTTTGTGTAAAGCTGTTCCTGCTCGCGTGAGATGGTTATCTGAAACAGAATCCACCAACTAATTTGCGCGATGGCGACGACAACAATGGCCACGAACAACGCCAGCGCGAGTCCCTTTGGCGCTCTGAGTTTTGCGGTTATTCTGTTCATTGCTCCCGTATTGCCTGTCAGAGCATCAGCCGCGATATGATATTGCTCGCAATTAGATCGGCGGCGCGGTCCAGATCGCTTTGAATGTGTGCGGTACTAATAAACATCACTTCATAGCCGGACGGCGGCAGATAGATACCGGCGTTCAGCAGATCGCGGTGCATGGCATTGTAGATGCCGATGCCGCGTTTGTCGATGTCGACAGCGCGGCGCGGCGGGTTGTTTTGCAGCGCCATCCAAACAATCGAACCGACGCGAACGATTCCGATAGGCATGTCGCCGAGAGAGGTCTTGAGCGCCCGCTCGAAGGCTAAACTAAGAGCATCAAGTTTGACAAAGACATTATCGCGTTCGAGAATCTTGAGCGTGGCAATGCCTGCGGCCATAGCGACCGGATTACCCGATAGCGTACCGGCTTGATACACATTGCCAAGCGGAGCGAGTTGCTCCATTATGTCACGCCGTCCGCCAAAGGCACCGACCGGCATGCCACCGCCGATAACCTTGCCGAAAGTCATCAGATCCGGTGTGATGCCATAATGCTCGGCAGCGCCGCCCCAGCCCACGCGGAAACCGGAGATAACTTCATCAAAGATCAACAGCGCACCATGCTTGGCAGTGACCTCACGCAGAAAGCGGAGGAACTCGGGGCGCTGCAACAAAAGGCCGTTATTAGCAGGTATCGGTTCGATAATGATAGCGGCGATATCTTCACCGTATTGCTCAAAGTACGATGTGAGCTGCTCTTCGTCGTCCAACTCGGCGACCAGAGTGTGCTTGGCAAAATCCTCAGGGACTCCGGCGGATGATGGTGTACCGAACGTGACCAATCCGGAGCCGGCTTTGACAAGCAGATAGTCGGAATGGCCGTGGTAACAGCCATTGAATTTGATGATTTTGTCACGGTGGGTAAAGCCGCGGGCCAAGCGCACGGCTGACATAACCGCCTCGGTGCCGGACGATACAAAGCGCACCATCTCCAACGGTTCGACTTTAGAGACGATCATTTCCGCAAACTCGACCTCGACTGCGGTGGCAGTTCCAAAGGTCATGCCTTTGGGGACTGCGCTTTTCACGGCTTCGACAACTTCGGGATGCGCATGTCCAAGGATCAGCGGTCCCCATGAACCGCAAAGATCGAGGTAGCGATTGCCGTCCAGATCGAACATAAACGCTCCCTCGCCGCGATTCATGAAGATTGGATCTCCACCAACGGCGCGAAATGCGCGCACCGGTGAACTGACGCCACCGGGAATAACTTTTATCGCCCGCGCATAGGTCTGTCGAGATTTGATTGGATCAGCCATTGAGCCACTCTTGCTTGAGAATGTCACGCAGATGATAGGTCAGGATGATGTCAGCGCCAGCGCGGGTAATAGCTGTCAGGTTTTCCAGTACCAGTCGCTTTTCCTCGGCGTAACCTGCCTGCACCATCAGTTTGACCATGCTGTACTCGCCGGAGACGTTGTAAGCGGCGACCGGCAGCTCGGTGGCAGCGCGGATATCCGAGATGATGTCGAGATAGGCCAATGCCGGTTTGACCATGACCATATCGGCGCCCTCTTCAATATCGAGGGCGACTTCTTTGACTGCTTCGAGTCGATTGCGAACATCCATTTGATATGACTGACGGTCACCTTTCTGCGGCGCCGACTCGGCGGCTTCGCGGAAGGGGCCATAATAGGCGGAAGCATATTTGGCGCTGTAGGCGAGAATTAGCGTGTTGACAAATCCTTCATCTTCGAGACCATCTCGGATAGCGCCAACTCGGCCATCCATCATGTCAGAAGGAGCCACGCAGTCGCAACCGGCACGCGCCAGATCAACAGCCATCTGCGCGAGTAGTGGCAGAGTTTTATCGTTGTCGATCACGTTGCCATCAATTACGCCGCAGTGACCAGACTCGGTGTAGGCGCAGAGGCAGACATCGGCGGAGATGAACAACGCCTCGCCGAATTTATCTTTGAGCATCTTGATCGCGCGGTTGACGACGGCGTCTTCCCCCATCGCCGAGGATGCGGCGACATCCTTTGTGTCGGGGACTCCGAACAGCATCACGCGCTTGATGCCGAGCCTGAAATCCGCCGCTATGGATTTGACAAGTGAGTCAGGCGATTCGCGGAAGATGCCTCGCATGCTTGGTATTTCGAACTTGAAGTCCTTGCCTTCGCAGACGAAGTAAGGTTGGATCATGCCGCTCAGTTTGAGTTGCGTTTCCGCCGCCATATCGCGAACGAGCTGATTGACGCGCAAGCGGCGTGGCCGATAGAAGACATTAGACATTGATAACCTCCCAGAGCCGGTTCAAGTCCGGTTCGGGCAATTCAATTACGTTTTCCCACCCGAGCTGACGCATGGTCGCGGTGGTGATTCTGCCGATCGACACCGCCGTTCCGAACGGACTGCCGAACAACTCATGATAACGTTGTACGGCGGAACTGCTCAACATGCAAAAATAATCTATGCGTTCATCCGCGATGGCAGGAAGTAGTTTGCGTGGCGTAGCAACGCTACGATAGATGTCAAGCTTACGCGGACGGTAGCCCGCAGAGATGAGCCCGTCGATCAGAACCGGGCGGATTTCCTCGGCTGCCGGAATGATGATCGTGCTTTCGCGTTGAGGCTCCCAGCGAAGAATCTCATCCAGCAGTCCTTCCGCAACCTCATCAGCAGGGCAGATCGCCGCCTGCAAACCGTATTGTTCGACCGCCTCCGCGGTCTTCTTGCCGATCACACCGATGGCGACACTGGTTGGGACTGCGATTCCATTTTTGTGGAGAAAATCGAAAAAGATGCTTACCGAATTGGCGCTGGTAAATAAGAGCCAGGAGCAGTCCAATAGATCGTGCGCGACTGTTTGTGGATCAAGACGGTCAACCGTCGGTTCGATTGTATGCAGAGGAAAAGGAATGACTTTGACATTGCGGTCGTCGGCAACACGCAGGAAGTCGGTTAGTTGGGATGCGGAACGAGAAATCAGAATCGTCACGGTCGGTCGTGTGGTTCCGTCGCTGGATCGGCCGGTATAGTAAGACATTGGTACGCCCTGTCAATCAAGGTTTCAATATCAGCCCCGGTCAAATCCACCCGGCGCAACCCAGCCCAACCGGTTTGCTGACGAACTCCGAGTGTGGCTCGCAGCAAGTAGCCATTGTAGATAATCTCAGACGTAACAGCCAGCGGCAATTGACAACCGCCGTCAAATCTCGCCAGCAGTCCCCGCTCGAGTGCCACTTGCTTGCGAAGACTCCCATTATCCAGCGCACCTACTATCGAAGCCACTTGTCGATCGTCCCGGCGAACCTGTATTCCCAATATACCCTGTGCAGGAGCAGGCAGGAAATAAGATGTGTCCAGGAGGGATGATTTTAGGTCGGATACATCGAGATCGAGCCGTTTGACGCCGGCATTAGCCAACATGATAGCATCGTATTGTCCTTCGCGCAGTTTTCGGACACGGGTCGGGACATTGCCCCGCAGGTCTCTGATTTTTAGAGTTGGCGCCAGATACGCTATCTGGCACTGACGTCGCACGGAACTGGTGCCAACCGTGGCACCGTCTCTGATTCTAAGCGGAGCTTCGGAGTCGTAGGCTTCCGGACAGATCAGCAGCAACTCCCGCGGATCTTCGCGGAAACAGACAGCGCCGAGGTCAAGGCCATCCGGCATCGTAGTTTGCAGGTCTTTCAAGGAGTGTACGGCCAGATCGATCGTACCACCGAGGAGTGCTTCTTCCAGCTCCTTGGTGAAGAAGCCCTTGCCTTCCATCTCGGAGAACGAGAGATGGTCGATCTTGTCACCCTGTGTCTTGATAATCGTGATTTCGACCGGAACGTCGGTGTGATTGGCGAGGTTGTCTTTGATGAAGTTCGCCTGCCAGAGCGCCAGCTCTGAGCCGCGCGATCCGATAACGAGCTTTTCCATTAGTTGCCTTGCGGAGATATCAGACGGTGCGCAAGAGTTTCAGGATGAGAAGTGGAAGCGGGAGCCTTCTGAGCGGCGATTTTTTTCGCCATCATTTGTACCGGCCGATAAGCCGTGAAGTTGACCACCTTGTTCAGCATGTACTCGATCTTCTTGCGGTCCTGGTCTCCCAGATTGGGAAGATGCTTGCAGAAGAGATCATCGAGACACTTTTGCGCCAGATCGACCGCTTCGCGATGTGACTCGGCAAAGAGTGTTTTCAGGGAATTCTCGACTTCTTCTTGTTGGAAACGGTCAATTTCGGAGGCGATGATTTCGCGAGCCGTGTCAACATCACGGAAACGTTGCCGGCGATTGCTGTCGGAAAGCTGCTTGATGTCGGACATATTGAAGAGTTGTATGTGGTTGTGAGAAGCCAGCTCCTCCGACAGCTCGATGTCACGCGGTATAGCTAGATCAATCGCCAGTATCTTCTGATGGTCAACTTTTTCAAGTAATTCATTCAGCTTGCAGTCGGTCAAAATCGGCGCCGGCGACGAGGTCGCCGTGCAGATGATACGCACCGCAGGGGGATCATTTAGGAAATCCTCAAGCGACATGCCCTTACCGCCAAACTGTTCAACCAACGACTCGGTCTTGGTCTCAGTACGATTAACGAAGTAGATTTCGGTGATTCCCTGATCTTTCAGGTACATCGCCACCTTGCGGGTCATTTCACCCACTCCAAATAGCGCTACCGGAACGCATCCTTCGGTTTTGATGAAGTCGCGGATCAGTGAACCGACCAGCCCGACAATGGAAACGTTGCCTTTGCCAAGTTCGGTTTCGGAACGGACCTTTTTGGCAACCCGGAAAACGGCCTGAAAAACCCTCTCAAGATGGGCGTCCACCAGATTGTTTTCCTGCGCAAAGGTCAACGCGTTCTTTACTTGTCCCAAGATCTGCGCTTCACCAACCATCACTGAGTCAAGTGCTGAAGCCACACTAAACAGATGCGTAAGTGCCTCCAGGCCATGGTAGAGGAAGAAATCGTTCGGCTCGAACTTAGCCCTGGGCTCGCCATGGAAGAAGTGATCGAGGATATTGTTGCGGACGGTTGTCAAGTCATACGGATGCGTGTAGGTGAAGACAAATTCTACGCGATTGCAGGTGGCAATGTAGACAAGCCCGGATAGGTCAGCGATTGTCCTGAGAGCAAAAAGCCGAGAAGCGCGATCATCCTGGGGAATTGTCAGTCGTTCCAGCAGCTCAAGATTCTGCGACGCGATGTTGACGCTGATGATTCCGAGGTTTTTCATGCGTGATCCGTCTCCATAAGCTTCCCGATTATACGCCGAAACCAAATTGCGGATGTCATACCAATGTCACAGAATGTGAAAACCTTCACGATGGACTCACTTTTTTCACCGGACGTTGTCTCACAGCGAGTTAGCAATCACTAACCATGCTTTTGGGTGACCTAGCCGATAATCCGCTGTTATACAGACGATTACGCGACGAGAGGTTCTTGAGAGTCACCTGACTCCTGGATTACTCTTCTTCATTATATGTGATTTCCGGCTAAGGTCAGCTAACGGCCGCCATGAAAGCGCGCCACTTTTGCCTAAGCTTGCAGAGAATGCTCGTATTCAGAACTTGCTGATCAGGATGCCATGATAGGGGATATTGAGTCGGTCAAGCACCTGAAACAAATGCCCCAACGTGGTCAAGCGTTGGTCGCTTAATTGGCGCGTTTCAGTCTCAATCGCGAGATTTCCGAGAAGAATGTGTGAGCGAATGTTGATTTTGGAGATATACACAGCAGTGTCACGTTCGATAACGAAATTCCCGGAAGTTAACACCGGTTGGTTGCAGAACAGCAAGGCATGTGGCAATTTTGACCAGCGGCGAGCGTTTGGCTCAGTGATTTTCGCGAAACGGACGGTGCTGTCGGCTCCGACTGCGAATGCGTAGTTACCCGGTTCAAGTTGTCGAAAGTTTTCGGAAGAAAGCGTCTTGATGTCTGACAGTCCTTGGCCAGAAGAAAAGAACTCGCTGCACTGCCACTGAAACACGCTGGGGTCAGTCTCAACAAACGTTTCGTTTGTCGCCAACAGCTTGAACTCAGCCAACGCTAAATCGGTCAGTGCGAAGACTGTGACACCGTGAGCGAAGGACGTCGTGATTTCCGCAAAGGTGTCAGTGAATGCGATCTCATCATCCGCAAGAGGTTGATACAAATCAAACCGCGGTGGCAATCCGAAATCGGCCGCGCGAGGGATTTTCGTGGACGGCTCTCCGCGATCAATGACATTTAGATAGTCTGATATCGCTATCGCGTAAGAGCGGTCTGTTTTCGTGTCGGTTTTGGGATCGTTTGGGAGAGCCGCATTCGCCCAGAGCAGCCAACGGAGTTGCTGGAAGGTAAGTAGCTGAATACTCTTCTCTTGATCTTGCCAGACGAAGCGAACGGTTATGCCCCGGTATCCCGCCGGATCAGTAGGCCGAGCTTTTTCGATATCGTGACGTAGTTTCTTAATCTTAATTTCCTTACAGTCTTTTAACGAACGCACAGCTTTCTGCATAGCCGTGAGATCGGGGCAGATGATTCGCAAGGTCGTGAAGAGCAAGGCGGTCTCCGAAGTACCGTTGTGGGCCGGATCAAGCGCCCCCGTTATGCAGAAGTAAGTGCTGTCCGGAAGGATGCCGGTGATGAATCTCGTCAGCGATGTATCATCTCCGACCGGCGTCGAAGTCAATTGGCCTCCGGCACCGGGAGCTGCCCATGCGGGCGATGTGATAACCAAAATTGTCACCAGCAGATATATTGATGTCAGACGCACGTCTCTCATAGGCGGGGCAAATATAATCGCTTCCAAATATTACGCAAACATTCTGCCGGTTTAATCTGCACGGGTCAGGGATGGCCCGCAGAGGACAAGCTACATGAACGAACAGGACAGAGTGAGGACAGAGATGCAAGAAAGCTCAGGAACGCAACGGAAAAAAAGGCAAATGCACGCGGGGCCGGTACGTTTGGTGACGGCATTATGGCTGCTGCTGATGACCATGTCACTTCAGGCCTTCGCGCAGAATGTGGCAACCGGCCGCATTGTCGGCAAGATCGTGGGGGCCGAAAGCGGCGAGGCGATTATAGGCGCCAGCGTCGTGCTCGACGGTACCAAGCTGGGCGCCGCGGCAAATCTCGACGGCGAGTATGTGATCAACAATGTCCCGATCGGGACCTATCGTCTGATTGTCAGCTCCGTGGGGCGTGCCAAAACCGTTGTAGAGGCGGTGACCGTGACAGCCAATGGGGCAGCGAGGTATGATATCTCGCTACAGCCGCAGGAAATCGTGGGACAACAGGTTGTCGTACAAGCAACCAGGCTGTACAACACCGATGCTTCCATGCTCAGGGAGCGAGAGTTTGCAAATTCCGTGACTGACGCCATCAGCTCTCAATCGATCTCAAAGACCGGAGCAGGAGATGCTGCGGCAGCGATGTCGCGTGTCACTGGCGCCTCGGTAGTAGGCGGAAAGTACGTGCTGATCCGCGGTTTAGGTGGGCGCTATGCCAATACGATGCTGAACGGCTCTTTGCTACCCGCGGCCGATCAAGAGAAGCAGTCGGTGCAACTGGACATTGTACCGTCGAATCTTCTCGACAACATCATAGTCCAGAAAACCGCTACTCCCGATAAGTCAGGGGACTTCTCAGGAGGAAGTGTAAATCTGAACACGAAATCAATACCCGATGCCCTGATGCTCGCCTTTTCCACCTCGTCATCCTATAACACGGAGACAACTTTCAGAAATGATGTACTGACATTCCCCGGGGGCTCCAACGAATGGCTGGGAACCGACGCGGTTTCACACAGCCGTCCCGGAATAGTCTCTCAGTTGGGATCCTCACTGCCGTACGCCGGAAGTATCGGCGCCAATGATGCAGCCGCGCGGATGCTTGACGCCGCGACAAAAGCAATGGACAATACTTTCGATTTCACAAAGAAGCGCGGTCCCCTGAATCAGTCGTACGCGCTATCGTTCGGAAATCAATACTCGCTGTGGGATCGCTCGCTTGGAGTTCTGGCGAGTCTGTCCTACAACCGCAATTCAAACTTCTATGACGACGGAGTACGCGCCAAGTGGGTTGGTGGCAGCGGTGGTTTGCACTATGATTATTCTTTGAGAGATGTGAAGGCGACTGAGAATGTGTTGATCGGGGTCCTCACCAGCATGTCGTATCAACTGGCGCCTTCGTCAAAGCTGACCCTGATGTACAATCGCAATCAAAGCGGGCAGAAACTCAGCCGCTACATGTATGGCGATTTCCCGCGCGACTTCTCCGAAGGCAACATCTGGGAGACCCGAGTGCTTCAGTATACGCAACGTTCGATGGATGCCGTCCAGGCCAGTGGCGAGCACCTGGTGAAATGGTTCAAGCCAGTTCGAGTTTCCTGGCAAGGATCATATACACACAACTCGCAGCAGGAACCTGATCGAAGGTTCTTCTCGAGTGCCATGACAGTGTATGATGGCGATACAACCTACCTTGCAGGTGAGGGTGCATCGTTTGGCGGATTCCCCAGTCACTACTGGCGCGATCTGAATGAATCCAACAAGGAAGGGCAGATCGATCTTGAAATGCCTCTTGCCCGACAGGAAGGGAACGCGAAACTGAAGTTCGGCGCTAACTATCGTCAGAAGGATAGGACCCAGACGGAGTGGATGTACTCAATGGCGAGCGAGGCAACCGATGTCCTGCCAGCGTACAATGGCCATCCCAATGAATACTATGCCGATTCGCTGCTTGGAATAATCGGGTTCACTCCCGTCGGTCACCAATACCTTTTCGGGCGTGTTGTCCAGCTCTTCCCCATGTTTGGCAACTATTCCGGAACTCAGAAGATTGCATCGGCGTATGCCATGACTCAATTTTCCCCTCTCAAGCATTTCGACGTGATCGCGGGGGTGCGATTCGAATCCACCCGCATGGACGCAGTGCTACAGTCGAAAAAGAGGCCGGAGGGGCATTTGTCGTCCAATGACTGGCTGCCCTCGGTCAACCTCGTCTTCCATTTGCAGCGAACAATGAACCTACGAGGCGCCTTCGGCATGACTCTGGCTCGTCCGACGCTTCGAGAGATGGCTCCGTTCGGGAGTTGGGAATTCCTGAATGATTACATCTTCGTGGGAAATCCGAACTTGAAACGCACGCTGATCTACAACTATGATCTCCGCTGGGAATGGTTTACGAATCCGGGCGATGTTTTGGCAGTTAGTCCTTTTTATAAGAAGTTCATTGATCCGGTCGAGAAGTTCCTGTCGGAAGTTAACGATGCCGCGACCTGGAACAATGTCCCGAACGCCACAGTCTACGGCATCGAATTCGAATTGCGTCAGTCGCTGGACAGAGTGCGTCAGCTTCAAGGATTTTCGGTTAGCGGCAACCTGACCCTGGCTCGTTCTCGAGTTGCCTTGACCGAAAGCGAATACCGTGTCGCGAAATTCTATGATCCTAACGCATCTCGTTACCGCGATTTCGGCGGGCAGTCCAGATATGTTGTCAACACCGACTTGTCTTACGAGAATCAACGGAGCGGCACGACCGCGTCGCTGGTTTACAACGTCTTCGGAAGAAGACTGACTGAGAATGTCGAAGGTCAATCCCCGAATATCTATGAGGAGCCTTTTCACTCGCTTGATCTCGTTGCCTCGCAACGGATCTGGTGGGGGCTGAAGGCCAAATTTGCGGCAAAGAACATACTCAACGACAGGTTCCGCAAAACTCAGACTCTCCCCGGCAAGACTTACGTCGCCGAGGAATACTCGGTCGGCAAGACTTATTCGCTGGGCATATCCTACGATCTATGATTAGCGGCGATCTAACGGAAGTCGAATCATGATGGAACGTTGCGGCCTTAGCATGAATCCGATGGGAATCAATGACCTACGGATGGAATTAGAAATGGTTGAACGTTTGGAATACAGCCTCGCACTTTCCATTCTCGATTCGCGCGACCGCTTCAGGCCGAAATCGAGGATGAACAATCTTCTTCTCTGCAATACAATTGGGAGCTACTTCAGACAACTACTTCGCAATCAACACATCAATCTCAATCTTGAGGAGGGTATGAATGTTACGTAAAGCGATTTTCGCGCTAATGCTGGTTTGCGGCTTCGCGATGGCGCTGGCCAATCCGTGTCCGACAGAGTATTTGCCAGACGGGGTCACCCACAAACCGTTCAAGACAATCGGCGATGGTACACAGACCATCCTGTTTGGCAATCAGCACTGGGTTGCTGACACTGTGTATCTTCTGCACGGTTGGATCTATGTCGGTGATGGCCAGTTCCTCGACAGCGGCGGTGTGAATGGCACGTTGACTATCGATCCGGGAACGATCATTAAAGGCTATCCGGGGCAGTATGATACGGCCTCGGCGCTCATTATTACTCGTGAGTCCAAGATCTACGCGATCGGTACCGAAGACTGTCCGATCGTCATGACGGCTCTTGCAGACACAGTTGATAATGGGACTTTACTCCCCTTTGGAACGACACAGGTCAATAAGGGACGATATGGGTCGTTGATTCTTCTGGGCAAGGCGCCAATCAGCACTCCGCCTGAGAATATCCAACAGATCGAAGGCGTTACGCCTAATCCGCGTATCTGGTACGGCGGCCACAACAAAGAAGAGGATCCACATGATAACTCAGGCGTCGTGAAGTACGTGTCGTTGCGTTACGGTGGCTCGATTCTTGGACCCAACAATGAAATCAACGGTCTCACCATGGGTGGCGTCGGCGACGGCACCGTGATTGACTACGTAGAAGCCTATTGCAACAACGACGACGGCTTCGAGTGGTTCGGTGGCACGGTTAATTGCAAGCACCTGATCAACGCTTTCTGCGATGACGACGGCTTCGATTGGGATCAGGGTTATTCCGGTAAGGGTCAGTTCTTCTTCCAAGTTTCTGACTCGGTTTCCAACTACGACCATTTGTTCGAGATGGACAGCGACGACCCGGCTTTCACGGGCGTTCCGCCCTTCTCCAAGGCGACGATGTATAACTTCACGGCTATTGGTCGCGGCCATGGCAATACCGGGGTTGGCGCCAAGCAGGGTATTGCCATGAAGTACAAAGAAGACACCGGTGGGCATTTGAGAAATGGTATCGTCTGCGAGTACTCGCAGTATGCTTATCAGTTTGAGAACAAATCGGGCACTGGTTATGGCAACTGGAACGATTGCACTACCAATCCTTTCAATGACTCTGAAAAGCGCTCTCGCTGCAAGACCAGCGGTCCGGGCAACGATCTTTGGCCCGGCTACGGCAATTCGACCTATGCCGTGCAGGACATCGACAATTACTCAATCATATGGTGGAATCTTGGCAAGGGCTTGGTTACGCCGAACGAGGATGGAGATACCGCTCTCGTCCGCATCAACCAGGAAGAGCAAGCTGCGGCAGCCGATCCTTTAATCGGTAACGGAACCGTGTGGCCGAATCACAATATTGTCGATCCGGGCATCTACTATGGAGCCAACTTCCGCAGTAATGGAGCGCACGCTCTGGATCCGAGACCGAGCGCAACCGGTCCGGCTTACACCACTGCGCATCCTGATGCAAGTACCGAAGATCCGTGGTTCGAGAGCACTCCCTATATTGGTGCGTTCTCAGCCACCGACAACTGGGCTGACAAGCCTTGGACGGCTCTTCATCAGTATGGTTACTTCAAAGTTCCGTGCACGGCTTGCGGCGACGCTAACAGCAACGGCGCCGTTGACATCGCAGATGCCGTGTTCTTGATTTCGTACATCTTCTCCGGTGGCGCAGCCCCGGCTGACTGCAGCGAGCCGGTCGGCATGGGAGACGCCAACGGCAATGGCTCCGTGGACGTTGGTGACGCGGTGTACTTAATCTCCTACATCTTCGCCGGCGGTGGTGCTCCGCATTGTCCATAGCAGGTATTGGTCTCACAAGACTTTTGCAGGATGAGTTGATAACGATGACTACAAGAGGTTCTCACTACTAAGAAAAGACTCGATCGTCCTCAAGGAGGGTTCTTCCTCCATTGTCCTCAGACCGGCGGTCACTTCCCCAGAGGCCGCCGGTTGATTCTTACATGAGCAGAATTCCCCCTTCGAATGAGGCCTAAGCGATTGTATGTCAGGCAATTGCTGAGTCCGTGTATCAGCCTCAATTTGCGATTTGATCCATCCGATATGAACGCATACATCGTTGCAAAAATGAGGCAAGGATTTCAGCTTGACAAATTTGGTAAGATTAACTATAGTGTGTGCGGACTTGTGAAATTTTTCACATACGCGGACATAGCTAAGTCCGCTGAGACCGGAGTGAAGCAAGACATATGGGACTCAAGCGCAGAGACTTTTTCAAGATGGCTGCCGTTGGATCGGTGACGGTTCTGGGCAGCAAGTCGTTGGCTGGCGAAGATGGTCACGGGGGAGACTCTTCGCAAGCGCTCGGTGTGTTGGTGGACGCCGTGGTATGTATTGGCTGTCGCAAATGTGAGTGGGCATGCAACAATGAACACAAGTTGTCAACTCGGACTCTGGCCGAGTTCGAGGACAAGTCAGTCTTTGCGAAGCACAGGCGGCCGGAGGACAACGCCTTTACGGTGATCAATCGGTTTGTGGATCCGAAACAGCCGGGCAAGCAGTTGACGCTGAAAGTGCAATGCATGCACTGTAACAAGCCGGCGTGCGTTTCTGCATGCATTGTCGGTGCGTTGCAGAAGAACAAAATCGGATCGGTCGATTATGACGCTTGGAAGTGTATCGGCTGCCGCTATTGTATGGTGGCTTGTCCTTTTCAGATTCCGGCCTATGAATATCACGAAGCGCTCACACCGCGTGTGCGCAAATGCACTTTTTGCGAACAACGTCTGGTCGAGGGCAAGAAACCGGCCTGCGTGGCGCTCTGTCCAAACGAGGCGCTGACCTTCGGTACGCGACAGGAGTTGCTTGATGTAGCCAAGGAACGAATCAAGCTCAATCCCGAAAAGTATTTTGATCATGTCTACGGCGAGACGGAGATCGGCGGCACTAGTTGGATGTATCTGGCGCCGACGGATTTCGTTAACACCGAACTGCCCAAACTGCAAACCACGGCGATTCCGAACCTGACTGAGACTATCCAGCACGGCGTATTCAAGTCGTTTGTGCCGCCGCTGGCTCTCTACGGTCTGTTGGGACTGATAATGCACTCTTTGCGCGAAGACAATGATGAAGAGGAGAAGCACGATGAGCGTGATTGAGACTCCGACGCCGGTAAGAGCCAGATATTTCACGCAGGGAACGGCGATTGTCGCAGCGATCGCGAGTCTCGGCATATTCGCTTACTTCTATAGACTCATTTTCGGATTGGGGGCGGCAACCAATTTGGACAATCAGTATCCATGGGGCATCTGGATTGCGATTGATGTAGCATCCGGCGTGGCGTTGGCTGCTGGCGGTTTCACTTCCGCCGCCCTGGCCGACATCTTTCATAAGGAAGAATACCACGTGATCGTTCGGCCGGCGCTGCTGACGGCGCTGCTGGGCTATACTTTCGTAGTAATCGGCCTGTTAGCCGACTTGGGTCGCTACTACAACGTCTGGCATCCAATGTTGCCGAGCATGTGGCAGGGAAACTCGGTGCTGTTCGAAGTCGGCATGTGCGTTATGGTGTATCTGACGGTGCTTTATATCGAGTTTCTGCCGATCGTTGCCGAGCGCTTCGTTGGTCGAGTTCATCTCCCGGGGCCGTTCTCGATTTTCAATCGCATCGTTGATTCATGGTTGCGAGTCTGCCAGCAGTATCTCAAACGTTTCATCTCGCTCTTTATCATCGCGGGCGTGGTGCTGTCGTGTCTACACCAATCCTCATTGGGCACGCTGATGGTTATTGCGCCAACCAAAATGCATCCGCTCTGGTACACGCCAATCTCGCCGCTGTTATTCCTGTTGTCGGCGATCGCGGTCGGCTTCCCAATGGTAATCTTCGAGTCCATTCTGTCATCGAGATCCTTTAAGTTGGCTCCAGAGACGAAGGTGCTGTCATCGATAGCCCGCTATACGCCGGTGCTGTTGGGTGTCTATCTGGCGATGAAGATCGGCGATCTGACGCTGCGAAATGCCTGGCCGTATGTTCTTGAGGGAAGTCTCCAATCGTTCATGTACATAATCGAGCTAGGGGTGGGAGTCGTGACGCCGATGATTCTGCTATCGATGCCGCGTGTCCGCCGTTCAATCTCCGGATTGTTCACGGCGGCGGCGATGGTGATCGGTGGCGTGGCCCTTAACCGAATCAATGTGTTCTTGATTGCCTACAAACCACTCTACGCCGAGAAGACATATTTCCCGTCGGTCTATGAGATTGCCGTAACGTTAGGTCTGATCGCGACGTTAGTGCTGGTTTATCGCTTTATCGTGATGACTTTTCCGGTCATCACCGCGCCACATGAAGTAAAGCAGGCCGAGCGCATGGGAGTCGCCGGCGTCAATCTCGGTATGAAGCGGGTGAAATGAAATGCTGATCAATCGTTCAGGACTGATTCTTATACTCGTGGCATTGTTGTCGCTGACAGTGACCCTCGTCGTTTACGGCCAGAATATCACTTCCAGTGTCATGCCGAAAGTCGATTGCACACAATGTCACACGTGCGACGTGCCGACTTTTCGAGAACCGTGTCTGAAGTCGTGTCCGCGGTCCGAGATGGTTCACCAACAAAGCAAACACCAACTGGTCGATGCGCCAGATTCGATGTTGTTGGACGAGTTGATCGACTTGTATCAGCCGGTTCACTTCAATCACAAGGTACATGCTTCGATGTCGCAGATGAATCTGGATTGTGGCACCTGCCATCACTACAGCCCTCCGGGACAAGTGGCGCCATGCAAGGATTGCCACAGTGTCGCCGGGGAGTCATCGGATTTGAGCAAGCCGAATCTTAAGGGCGCTTACCATCGGCAATGTCTGGCGTGCCACCGCGAGTGGAGCCATGATACAAAATGCGTAGTTTGTCACGCTCCGAAAGAGGGAGGAGCGATGGCGAACCTCACGAAGGATCCGACCGACATCATGGGGACTTCGCATCCGGTGATCACAGTGCCGATGAAGAAGGTCTATACAACACCTTACAAGATCGGACCGGTCGTGACGTTCCAGCACAAGGAACACATAGATGTTTTCGGATTCAAATGCGTTAACTGTCACAAGCAAGAAAACTGCGGCAACTGCCATGACATTCAGAAAACGAAGCCGGTGATCAAGACGCAGGAGCAGGTGCACGCAATCTGCAACGATTGCCACAAGACCGATCAGTGCGCAAAGTGCCACGATACCAAGGAGCGCCCCGGGTTTACGCACAACAAAACCGGATGGCCGCTCAACCCATACCATAACAAACTTGATTGCTGGGCCTGCCATCCGACCGGCAAGCGAATCTCCAAGCTCAGCCCCATGTGCGCGAGCTGCCATGCCGGCTGGAATCAGGAAAACTTCCGACACGCCGTCGTGGGACTGCAATTGGACGAAGTGCATTCGCAGCTTGACTGCACCGACTGTCATGCCGATCGCAAGTATAATGAGGATCCCAAGTGCAGCGACTGTCACGATGACGGGCGCACGGCTGACAAGGCGCCGCCCGGAATGAAAGTGAAGCCTAACGGCAGCAGCAAGCCGTAAGTAGCAAATAGCTCAGAGCGCCTGGACCCGGTAAAGGGTCCAGGCTTCTTTTGTAAGTTTTGTAGGTCGGGTTCCGAACGATGATTTGCGCCTGTTGTGAGTCCAATTTTCCCGAGAAATCTGCGTCAAGACTACAGATTAGACCGGCACTGAGTGAGAAACCCGACATCTTTCCTTCACGAAACCAACCAATTGTCGGGTTTCTCGTCCCGTGGTGTCGTCGATTCTATTCGTCAACGTGAGTGCTCTGCCATCATCAACCGCGCTGCGAACTGTCAAAATGGGACTCGGAACCCGACCTACCACTTGACATCTTCCCGTTCCGGCGGGTCACGCTCCCTTCCACCTTTCCAACCCTGCCGCTAAGACCCGCCGCAACAGCAAACGTCTGAGAGATGACTGATTAGATGGCGATCACTGATTGCGCACCGTCAGCTTGACCTCGGCGGAACGTCCTTCGTCGTCTGTGCAGACGAGCGTGAAGTTGCCGGGAGTAGGTGTGATGAAGACCTTCTTCGTAGGGCTGCCGGAGTAAACCAGCCGTCGATTCATAAACCAGTAGATGTTCTTGGTCTTGTTCGAGACGGAAGCATCGAGCAGTATCTTCTGATATCTCAACTCGACCTCCGGCCGAATGACGTATTCGCTGTTTGGTGATGGAGACACGATTACCGGACCGGAACCGGCTGCGAGTTGCGGGCACTGAGCAAAATGTTCAGGAATCGGATCAAGCGCAGAGCCGTTGCGCTCCATCCAGGTTGCGATTTCAACCGGCCAGTTGACGATTGTCTTTTCATCATAGTCGCGTCCGCTTCGACAGTGGCTGCACAGTCGTTTGCCGGTTTGTTTGTCGACCATGATCATTTCGTGCATTGCGCATTTCTGATTTGGCGACACGCCGGGAACGTAAATCTCGTCTGCGGTGGCAGAGCAGTAAGGCGAAACCGGCAGTCCACTAACAGCGCAGACCTGTCGTCGCGCCACGGAGTTCGGCTGCACGAACCAACGACTGTCGCCGGAACTTTCAAGCGCATCGAAAATGGCGAACAAGATTGGTGTGGCGACTTCAGCGCCAACAAGGCGCGGATGGCCCTGCCCACTGAAGTTGCCGACCCAGACGCCCACTGTGTACCGAGGCGTGTAGCCGATGCTCCAGGCGTCACGCTTGCCATAGGACGTACCGGTCTTCCAAGCGACTTTCGGCAAGCGCAAGGTCGCCTCCCAGACTGCGGGGAGTTCAGGGCGGCGCAGTTGCGTGAGTATGTCGGTGACTATGAAGCAGGCTCCGTCGGAAAGCAATTGCCTGGATGCGGGTTCAGGAGTTGTTTTGAGCAAGCGATAGCCGCGGAAGTCGCCACCATCTGCCAGGCCGGAATAGAGATTGGTCAATTCGAGGAGACTAACTCCGCAGCCGCCGAGAATCAGGGAAAGGCCATAATACTCCTGTGGCTTCGACAAAGTCGTAATGCCGGCGTCTTTGAGCAGAGTGTAAACACCATCGGAACCGAGTTTGGCTGACAAATTGACGGCCGGAACATTTAGCGAGCGAATCAACGCTTCCTCGACCGTTACCGCGCCATGAAAGGTTTCGTCAAAATTGACCGGGCGATAACCCGAATACTCGACCGGCACGTCATAGAGTAAGCTGCGCGGCGAGATTACTCCTTCGTCAATACCAAGAGCGTAGACAAACGGTTTGAGCGCGGAGCCGGGGGAACGGGGCGCAACCGCGCCGTTGACCTGCCCACCATTAAGCGAATCAAAGAAATTGCACGAGCCGACCAATGCAAGCACGTCCTTGCTCGTGTTGTCGATCACAACAACAGCGCCGTTAGTGATGCCTTCGGGAATCAACGGTCGCAGTTGACTGCGCAGAGTGGTCTCGGCAAGCTGTTGTGTTATCGGATCGATGGTCGATTCAAAGCGTTCCGTGTGCGGATACGATCTAAACAGCAGGTCAGCCAAATGTGGCGCTTGAAAAGGCAAATCGAAACGCCTGACAGGGACCGGCTCAGCGGATGCCTCCGCAAATTGCTGCGGCGTGATATTGCCGTCATCAAGCAGGATGCGCAGGATTTTGCTGCGACCGCGTTTGGCTTCAGCAGAATTTAGGTCAGGACGATATCGGTTGGGGGAATTGGGTATGGCCGCCAGAAGGCAAGCCTCGCCGTAGCTGAGCCGGTCGGGGCTTTTGCCGAAGTAGAAACGCGATGCCGCACCGATGCCGACGATGTTGCCACCATAGGGCGCAAGATTGAAGTAGTAAGTCAGAATCTCGTCTTTCGAATAGTGAAGCTCCAGTTGGAAGGCACGGAGGACTTCAATGACCTTGCCGAAGATCGTGCGTTCTTTTGGTTCCATCATGCGCGCCACCTGCATCGTAATCGTCGAACCTCCCTGCACGATCTTCTTCGCCTGCCAGTTGGCAATTGCGGCTCGAAAAATCGCTTTCGGATTGATGCCTGAATGCCGGTAAAACGAGCGGTCTTCGTAGGCCAAAACCGCAGTCTTGAGCGCGGGGGAAACCTCGTTACCGTTGACGCGGATGCACCACATATCATCGGGAGTTAAGTAAGCACGCAGCAGTTGGCCATTGCGATCGAGCACGACGGTCGATGCCGCTGGGTTCAGTTTTTCCACCGGCAACGGGAAAATGATGTTGCCTGCTACAAACAGCAGTGCAAACAAGCCGACAAGCGCCAGAAAGCTTCGAATCATAGTATTCCGAACTACCCCAAATGAGAGTATTCCTATTACGCGGCGGAGGGGCGATTTGGCGGTCACCCCTGCAGTAAATTGCAACCTCTTACGGTCGGCCAACTTCCACCTTGCCGCTTGAGGCCACTGATGCTTTCATAGGGGCGTACATCGCCTCGGCGCGTACCGGAGGCACGATAAACGAGCCCTCGGAGACCACGCGGATACCGTAATAGCATTTCATCTCCTTGCCATAGGGGAAGTTGCCGTAGAGCACCATTCGATCATCGCGGATATCCATATAGAGTGGATCGTAGGCTTTATCTCCGATCCAGGTGATTCCTTTGCGTGATTGCAGGCGCGGGTTTTCGATTTCGAAGGCCGCTGGCAGCATGTCGATGATGGCAACGTTATCAATCGATTCATTGAGCGCCTTCACGGTGATTTCGGCAATGACCATATCACCCTGACGAAGTCCGGCGTAGTTGACCGGATTGCCATTTTCATCCAGATAGCGACGGCGTACCTGCAAGTCGTTGTCGTATTCGTCAATCTTGAGAGTCGAAGGCAGACCGTCAGCACGCCAGTAGAAATAACAGACGCCACTGCCGTTGATTTTGATTGTGACTTCCTTGCCCGCCCAATCCTTGGCGCGGAAGTTGTAGTTCTGGTTGTCGATCTGGCCAAGGGCTACGCCGTTGAGTTGGACCGTGCCGGTGAAGTTGGCCTGCGGCTGCTTCTTCATCACTTTGCCGAGAGCCATCAACGCGTAAGCATTCTCTTGCGTGGTATACCAACGTCCCTGCGGATTGATCGCTTTGCTCAAGCTCTCCACCAATTTCGGAATTAGCGGGCTAGTAGGTTCGACCTCGGAGAGCACATCGAGCATAATCGCCCGCGCACGAATCGGCGAGTTGAAGTTACCGCCGCTTTCCCATTCTTTGAGCGTGTCGGTCGCCAGGATGGTCTTGGGCATCAACTGCCGTGCATTCGCCAGATCACCCGCCATCGCCAGCGCGCCGATTAGTTGGAAGCGCGAGTAGTCCTTGAGTTGGCTGATGGCATTGTCCTTGAGATAGAACAGCGTGCTGCGGTCGGGTTTGCCTGCGAGGGCGAGGACATAGTTGGCATAGACAGCCGACTGATATTCGTCAAACATCCCGGCGTGATAGTCGCGGGCAAAGCTTTGGAGCGCGCCGATCATACGGTCGTAGACGCGGTCGGACACGGTGTAACCGGCCTTGCGCGCTTCCACGAGGAAGTGCCCGGCGTAGATCGAACTCCAATTGTTCTGGAAGTTGCCCTGCGGCCAGTAGGAGAAGGCACCGGAAGTCATTTGCATATTCGAAAGCTTGGTGATGCCTTCCTCTATATAGTAATCGACGCTGTTTTTCTTAAACAACTCCGGTTCGGCAAGACGCGCCAGTTCATCGAAATAGAGCATCGGGAAGAGCTTGGATGTTGTCTGCTCCACACAACCGTGCGGATACCCAAGAAGGTACTGCAGACTGCCGGCGAAACGGACCGTCGGGAATGACGAAGTTGACAATGTAAAATCAGTTGTGCCCGCTATCCAGTCGGCGGGGAATTTGAAAGTCGCCGGAGTCGCCGAAGTGACAGAACCATTACCGGAGAGCGTGACAAACGGAACCGGTGGCCTCAGCGCCAGTTCCTCGTCCTGCGAAGCAGTCGCGCCATTGCCACTGGCGGCAAGTTTGAATTGTACCCTGCCCATCGCTTGCTCGGCTTTGAGTTTGTAGTAGACCGGTAGTTCACGTCCTGCAGAAACCTTGATGGAACGCGAACCGCCATCGACAAGCTTGACCGGTCCGGTAGCAGAGAGATCGACGGTGAATGTCGCATCAGCGCCGGTGCCGTTGTAAACACTTACCGGTATTGTCAATTCATCGGTCGAGCCGATAAATCGCGGGAACGTCGGCGTGAGCACTATCGGTTCTCGCACAAACAGATTCTTCTCCGCCTTGCCGAACTTGTCACCCGCGAACGCGACCGCCATGACCCGGATCGAGCCGTTGAATTGCGGGACATCAAAACTGACCATCCCGTTCCCTTGCGCATCAGTCTTGACCAGACCGCTCCAGAATGCGACCGGTTTAACGCGCGTGACAGAGATCGGCATCAATCGTCGCCGGGCGGCTGCGCCAAGATCACCTGAAGGAGAGGAGATACTGATTTCTGGCAGCACCACTCCATAGACATCGTACGATTGCACCGAGAGCTGCTTCTTGCTAAAGAAAAAACCGTGCGGATCGGGAGTCTGGAAATCGGTCAGTTGACAAATGCCCTCATCGACAGCGGCAATAGTTAGATATGGTGTTCCCCGAGTTTGACCGGTGATCTTGAAATTGATGTTCAGCTTAGTCTTGGGTCTGATTTCGGTCGGCACTTGCAGCTCGACGGCGAGCTTGTTGCGGTCGGTATTAACTTTCAGTGGGACTGCGCCGAAGGCACGAACGTGCATATCGCGGCCGAGTTTTTCAGTGGAACGAATCAGATGCGCAGAGATATAAGCGTTCGGCTTGTACAGATCACTAACCGGCAGCGCAATGGTCGCGGTGTTTTCTTTCATCGTGATGACTCTGTACTCGAAAACCTTCTCGCGTTCGATGGTCAATAGCAGCTTGCCGGCAAAGGGAGCGCGAATTTGTACTTGCGCCATTTCGCCCGGGAGGTAGGAATCTTTGTCAAGATCAAGTTCAATGCGGTCCGGATGATCCATCGCCCAAGGGGCGTAGCCCCAACCGGACGCATAGAACCAGAGCGATGCCGACGCGCCCGATTCAACGTCGCGCGCCACAACCCGGTACTTGCCGTAGTCGTCTGGAGTGACTTTGAAGCTGCCAACACCCGCTACAGAAGTGATATTGAACTTCTCGGCGACGCCTTCGACCTCCTCAGAGACATAGCGATAACTATTGTAACGTTCGTCGTACTTGAGGATGCTTTGCCAATAGACGCGGGTAAAGGCAACTTCGACATTGCGACCGGAGACGGCCTCGCCCGAAGGATTCACCGCAACGAATTCGATCTCAGTTGCAGCACCGGGTTTGGCGTAGCCCTCTTGATTCTGGCGCAGACCGATGTAATTGCCGTAGGGGTGCACCATGATGTTCGCTGCGGCAGTCACGCCGCGTCCCCCCGGTTCAAGTACTGTTACCAACACTGTGCCTTTGATGGCAGACGGTGGTGTCAGGTCTTTGGGAATGGCGTAGTGATATGTGAATCTGCCGTTGTCATCGAGCAATGTATCAGCGAGTTTCTCAGTCTGCCTGGTGAATGACTTCTTTTCGTTGCTGAATACAAATGACTTCCACTTGGGAGCGGTGAAAGTAAACGTTTCAAGCAAGACTTCGCCTTGCACGCGCCTGTTGGACGCGGGTGGCCCGAACAGAGTAACGGCATCGACTGCAATACTGACCTTGTCACCGGCGGCGAAGTATTCGCGATCGGCGGCGACCTTGACCTTCATCCGGTCGGGTACGAATTCCTCGATGCTAAAGCTGGTTCGTCCGATTTCTTCGTTTTCGCCGATTAGCATCGTGGCGAGATATTTGCCGGTGAGAAGATAGTCGGGAATGACAACATCAAAGCCGGTTGCACCCTGATCATTGAGCGTGGCCTTTTGCTCGAATATGGTTTTGCCATCCGGACCTGTGACTTTGAAACGTGATGGAAATGACGGGGGTACGGTCTGTTCGGCGCCGCGCACGACGGCCGCCAGATGCACGGTTTCGCCGGGGCGATAAATGCCCCGTTCGGTGTAGAGGAAGGCTTCAAGTCCGCCGGATAGGTAGGGTTTCCCGTCAACTTCAAAGTCGGTCGTTGGAATCATGCGGCGCGTTAGCTCCACAAAGGAAATGTCATTGCCAAGCGTGGCAATGATCACAAAGGGACGAAAATCTCCGGCGGCGGTTTCGTAATTCTTGAAGACGGCAATACCGTCGCCGTCAGTTTTTGCGGTGGTAATGGTTTGATTGTTCTGGCTGACCAACTTCAGTTCGGCATCCGCGATCGGTTTCAGGGTCGTCAGCGAATTGACCCAAATCCAGAGATCATCCTTGGCCACCTTGGCGAGAATCCCCAGATCGGTCGCAACGACCCAGCGCGTTGAGTTGTTCCAGCGCTCGGTTGCCTGTCGTGCCGTAATCCTGTAGATGCCGATGCGACTGTTGTCGAGGTAGTCTTTGACATTGATCGGCGTGACGATTTCCTCGTTCGTGCGATTGGCGACGATGACATCTTCCTGATGCACGAGTGTGCCGACCGCATTCAGATCGGAACGATAGCCGGAAGCGAATTCTCCTTCTTCGTCTTCCCAGTAATAACCCCAGTTGTGACCTTCGCGGGCGAGGTCGTGCAGGTTGAGCAGGTAGGTTAGATTGTTCGCAAAGACCTTTTCGACTTCGACAGTCAGCTTGTCAACGTTGATCGTCGAAACACCGACATTAAGGTTGCCGGTGCGATTCAAATAGAAGCCATCACCGACGAAGCCAACCTGCGGTCGAATGTTTTCGCGAGCGAGGGCCACAGCGTTGGCGAAATCGCGTTTGAGCTGAGAACCGTCGATCGCCTTGAGCCCTTTGCGTAGTTTGACTTGGTAAGTTGTCTTGACGTCAAACTCACCATGAAGATCAACGTAGTTGTGAGAATATGTCAGCTTGTAACCAATAGAGGGCTCGACCGAGACAAAAGGCGTTGCTGTGGTGCCATTGATTGGAAGATTGAAGGCAATACGGATGGTTTGCCGATTGGCTGATTCCCGCACCGGCAGTACGCTCTCGACCCGCAACTCCTCGCGACCGGGAAGACTGATCGGTTTGGTGTAATCATCCGCCAGACCCGACTTGCCGCCGATAGGCTTCAGCCCTTTCGAGATGCGAAGCTGCACCTGTTTTTCCTGTTCGCCACGCTTGGCGCCTTCAACCTTGAGCGCAAAGATCGCCGAGGGATTCTCCGTCTGGAGCGTAAACGGCAACGAACCGCCGCCTTCGTATTGCACCGAAATGTGCTTCGCCACCTCCTTCGGATCGACTTCATAGTTGAATTCAACGGATGCGAAGAGATTCGCCTGTTGATCAGACTCGGGTGTCAATTCATAGGTTAGCCAGGCGCTATTTACGCGAAACGCCGGAGTATAGAATTCATACTTGCGGTCGCCCCGTAGTGCATATCCATAGTCGGCCGCTATGCGCGGCAGAATCTCGGCGGTATACCGCGTCGAGGGCGCCAATGCAACATCTGGATAAAACCGGAGTTTGTTGCGTGCGATCCATTCAAACTTGCCGGGAATCCTGGGATCAAACTCCACCGGCGCGGCATCAAGACGTTTGTTCACTATCGAGTCGTGCACCAGGTCTTTGGAAAACGACACTGTGAAGTTGGTTGTCTGAGACACTTCGTTAATCGGTGTAAAGAGTTCAACCTTGACAGCTTCGCGGCTTTCCCGTGAAAGCAGAAGAATGCCGCCGACCACGATGATGACAGCCAGTAGCGCGATAATCAAGTAGGGCAGCGTATTGCCGCGCTGTCCGAGCGTGAAAAGTGATCGTAAACTGAAAGAGGGTGAGCGGCGCGCCTCACCGCCGACACCATGATCCGATTGGTGCATAATTCCTCCCCGGAATTGACCTTATTCTCAAGGTCAATATGCTTTGTTGCTGCGAATGATAATGCGGTCTTCATGAAAAGACCAGACCCTTTTGATTTCGAGGAAAGCATAAGCGCGCAAAACAGGGAATGGACGCGCCGCCCTTTCACTCTCTGATGACTAATACACAGGAGTGCAAAATCGGACTGAAGTCTTTTTCGGGTAGCGTCCGAAACCTCAACATGGAGTAGAGGTCTGGCCGGCGCAGAAAAATGCTGAAATTCGATTCGACATAGCTTATTATCCGGCAAGTCTTTTTTGCAGAGGCGGGTGAATCACACGAAGATCACTTGGGAGGTTTGATGATCAATACAGCTAAGACAAGAGCAGCGCTGGTCTCGGTAGCATCCAATTCGACCCTGGTAATACTGAAGCTGGTCATCGGCATACTTTCCGGATCGGTCAGTATCATCTCGGAGGCGATTCACTCCGCCAACGATCTGCTGGCGGCGATCATCGCTTTCTTCTCGGTGCGCATTTCCGACCGACCGGCGGATCATGAGCACCCCTTCGGACACGGCAAAGCCGAAAGCATCTCCGGTGTCGTCGAAGCCGCCCTGATTGTGTTCGCAGCGGTTTGGATTATGGTCGAGGCGGTGAAGAAGATCCTCTTGATTTACAACCACGAGGGAGGCGAGGTGGAGCATCTCGGCTGGGGCACCGCGGTGATGGTAGTATCGGTGTTACTGAACACGCTTGTGGCGCGGTATCTGTTCAAGGTCGCGAAGAGAGAGGATTCAGTCGCGCTGGAGGCCGATGCCCAACATCTCTCCACCGACGTCTACACGTCATTGGGTGTAGCCGGGGGACTGGTTCTCGTCTGGATCACCGACTGGCATATTATCGACCCGATCGTGGCGATTCTGGTGGCGGTTCTGATCGGCAGTATTGGTTGGAAACTGACGGTCAGCGCCGGGAAACACCTAATGGACAGCAGTCTTCCCGAATCGGAAGTGGTCGAGATCGAGAAGATCGTCAAGAGCGAGCCACGTGTTGTGTCCTGGCACCGCATGCGCACCCGCAAGTCGGGGAGCTATCGACACATTGATTTTCATATAGTGATGCCCGCAGAAGCGACTTTGGTTGAAGCGCACCATATCGCCGACGAACTGGAGAAACTGATTACCCAACGTTTCGCTCCCGCCAATGTCGTGATCCATGTTGATCCGTACGATGTGGAGAAAGAGGCGAAGGGTTCAGCGGGGTCGTAGAGGGTGGATCAAGAAAACCGAAAATGAAACGTGCAGAATCATTGCGGAGGCAGTCTGTGAAATGGAAGATAGCCAAGATATTGTGCTCTATGATAGCGATGTTGCCGGCATTGCTTCTTGCGGGCAGGACCGCAACACCAGCAGACTCACTTGCTGTACATCTACAAATGGCTGACACAGTATTTCTTCAAGGAGTGGAAATACCTTTTGACGCGTACCTCATAAATCAGACGAGTCGCTCGTTGCGCGTTTCTGAATACTGGACAGACCGGGATCATTTTCGGCTCGAGTGTCGCGACTCCGAGCAGCGTCTCATCCGATATTCCGTCAGTATCTCCGTGAGCCGAATCGGTCCGGAAGGGACGCAATCTCTGCCACCCCACGATAGCCTGTGGATATCCGGTGACGTCGCGTCCTGTTTTGGTACTTCGATCGCGTTAAGCACAGGTCTTATTGGTCAAGCACCGGGCACTTACTCAGTCCGGGCGGTCTATAAGCACGAATGCATGTCCGAAGAGATACGTTACACTGTAGTTGCGCCGAGTGGGTCGGAGAAGCAAGTATTCGACAACTTGATCAGTATCCATCAGGAGTACGGGTATAAGCGGTTGGTTTCGGCCGTCCCGATGCTGGAAGAGCTGTTGCGCCTCAACCCTCAAACCGCCTATGGCCCGGCGATTCTTTCCTCTTTGCGAAATACTTGTGCCTATTATCTGTCATCGAGTACGAGAGACGACAAAAAAGCGGTGGAATATGCCAAGAAATTGGTCGAGTCCTACCCGAATAGTTGCGAAGTCGACTACGCTCTCTATGATATCGAGTGTCTGCTTCCTGCAGATGAAGCAATCACCTATTTCAGCGAAATCGAGGCGTCCAAGGCAGATACTCAGGCAGCTCGCATGGCGAAGGCCGCTCGAATTCGCACAAGGAACGAAGCGGCCAATCCGAGTCGGTGGAAGCTGTAGAAATGAAGAATATGCGCTCGACCAAATGGCTCGTTGTTGTCATTCTGCTCTCAGCACCCGTCTATGGCAATGAAGCGCAGCCGTATGCAGATTCACTTGCCGTACGTCTACAAATGGCTAACATAGTCTTTCTCCAAGGAGTGGAAATACCTTTTGACGCATACCTCGTGAATCAGACGGACCATTCATTGACGGTTTCCGACCGCTGGAGAGATCTGGAGCATTTTCGGCTTGAGTGCCGCGACTCGGAGCAGCGTTTCATCCCTTACTCCATACATGGCTTCCTGAACCGAATTCGTGCAGAAGGAACGCAATCTCTGCAATCCCACGATAGCTTGTGGATAACCGGTAACGTCGCGTCCTGTTTTGGTACTTCGATTGCGTTGAGCGCCGGTCTGTTTGGTCAGGATCTCGGCGTTTACACAATTCGCGCAGTCTATGACAAGGAGATCGTGTCTGAAGAAATACGTTACACCGTAGTTGCGCCGAGCGGGGCGGAGAAGGAAGTATTCGACAACCTTATCAGTATCCATAAGGAGTATGGCGATAAGCGGATGGTTTCGACCGTTCCGATGTTGGAGGAGTTGTTGCGCCTGAATCCCCAGACCGCCTACGGCCCTGCGATTCTTTCCTCTTTACGAAATACTTGTGCCTATTATCTGTCTGCGAGCACGAGAGACGACAAAAAGGCGGTGGAATACGCCAAGAGACTGGTCGAGTCCTACCCGAATAGTTGCGGAGTCGACAACGCTCTCTATGATATCGAGAGTCTGCTTCCTGCAGATGAGGCAATCGCCTACTTTGGCGAAATAGAGACAACAAAGGCGGATACGCGAGCAACTCGCATGGCGAAAATCGCTCGAATTCGCACAAGAAACGAAGCCGCCAATCCGAGTCGGTGGAAGTGAAACCCCGCAGGATCAAGACAGTTTCGGTCTTGACGCTCCGTACCCTTTCACAACCAGCCACAGTCTTGCTCAATATCGCTGTTCGAGAAAACTCTCACAATATCCGTTGCACGGTCGATATACAGCAATATATTGGCGAATTATCACAGTGGGGCGTCCGGTAGGCGATGTGCCCATCTTCTCAACTCTTGTGAGGTTTACATGTCGGAAGACAAACTTGATAAAATCGTTGTGATCGGCGCCGGTACGATGGGACAGGGGATTTCCCGCACCATCGCCGAAACCGGTACCGAAGTGATCCTGTGTGATCTGAATAGCGAGATACTCGAAAAATCGCTTCATCTGCTGTCGGATGCGCTGGATCGCGATATCGAGAAATGGGGCATCACCACTTCGGAGAAAAGGGCCATTCTGGCGCGCATCAAAGCCATCTCTGATTGCGGTGAATGCCTCGAACAGGCGATAATGGTGATAGAGGCGATTCCGGAAAGCCGTGAGGGCAAGCGCGAGTTGTTCCAAAAGCTGGATGGCGTTTGCCCGCCGGAGACGATCTTCGTATCGAACACTTCCACGCTCTCCATCTCCGACCTGGCTTCGGCAACCCATCGACCTGAGAAGGTAATTGGCATGCATTTCCTGAATCCCGTGCATAAAGTGCCGTTGGTCGAGGTCGTGCGCGGTCTGCAAACCTCCGATGCGACCTACAAGTTTATCTACGACTTCGCCGGCAAGTTGAACAAAACGCCCGTGTCGGTGAATGAGTATCCGGGATTTGTTACTACGCGCATCGTCGTGCCGTTCCTCAATGAGGCGATGCATGTACTAATGGAAGGAATCTGCAGCGCCGACGATATCGACATCGCTATGAAACTCGGTTTTGGGTTCAACATGGGACCGCTGGCGCTGGCAGATTTGATGGGATTGGATGAAGTAATGAGTTGGATGGAGAATCTTTTCGACGAACTGGGGGAGGTCAAATACAACCCCTGTCCGCTACTGCGCAAGATGGTACGCGCCGGACAATTGGGTGTCAAGACCGGCCAGGGATTCTTCAAGTATGATAACGAAGGCAACAGGATATAGGAGGAGCCCGAAATGAAAATCTTAGTACTCAACTGCGGTTCCTCATCGGTCAAGTATCAACTGTTTGAGATGGACACCCAGGCCTGTTTAGCGAAGGGGATGGTGTCGCGCATCGGGATGTCGGGCGCGGTCATTCAGCACAAACCGCATGACAGACCCGAAGTCACGATATCGGCCGAAATTCTCGATCACACGGTTGCGATCGAAAATGTTGTAGCGATACTGCTTTCACCCAATCATGGTGTGATCAAAGACAAGGGCGAGATTGCCGCGGTAGGACATCGGGTAGTGCACGGCGGCGAGCGCTTCACGGCATCATGTCTGGTGACGCCCGATATGATGTTAGAGCTACGCAAGCTGATTGAGTTGGCGCCGCTGCACAATCCTCACAACATCCGCGGTATCAATGCGGTATTCAACGGGTTGCCTGGTGTACCGAATGTGGCCGTGTTTGACACGGCATTCCATCATAAGATGCCGGACTATGCCTACATTTATCCGTTGCCGTACATTCTCTATAAGAAGTACCGCATCAGACGCTACGGCTTCCATGGCATGAATCATCACTACGTCTCCAAGCGTGCCGGCGAGATACTTGGCAAACCGCGCGAGGAATTGAAAATCATCACCGCACACCTCGGCAACGGCGCATCAATTACCGCCGTTGATCGGGGTATATCGGTCGATACTTCGATGGGATTTACTCCGCTGGAAGGTTTGATGATGGGCACTCGCTGCGGTGACATTGATCCCGCAATCATTCTGCACATGATGGGTCGCGAGGAACTGTCGCTGCATGAAGCCAACACGATGCTTAACAAGCATTCGGGTCTGGTGGGAGTCAGCGGTATTTCATCCGATATGCGCGAGATTCTGGAAGAGATGGACAACGGTGTCAAGTCGGCCAAGTTGGCGTTTGATATTTACACCTACCGAGTGAAAAAATACGTCGGCGCTTACGCCGCCGCCATGGGTGGTTTGGATGCGCTCGTTTTTACCGCCGGTATCGGCGAAAACTCCTGGCAGGTGCGCGAGGCGGTTACCAACGGATTGGAATTCATGGGCATACATATGGATGTCGAACGCAATAAGAGCGCGCACGGCAACGAGGTTGTGATTTCCACCGACGCCTGCAAAGTCAAGGTGCTGGCAGTCCCCGCCAACGAGGAATTGGTGATTGCTGCTGACACGTTGGAAATCCTCCCGAGGGTTCCGCCAATTAACGAGTAGACATCACGTCGTGCCCGCCAGCCGTCCTCGTCTGGCGGGCAATGTTGCGGCAGGCGAGACGACTGCCGCGCACAGAGCATTAACATCTGCCCCGAATGCTCACGGGTGTCCGTAACTCCTTGCCTTCCCGAACCTAACGACACCCCGTTTTACGCTTGACAAAGCTCTAGAAACTGAATACAATATTAAGCTATGGAAGTCCAATTGGATACCATAACGGAGGCGACGTCTGAGTTGACGCTTAAGGCGACGCCGGAACAGCTTAATCTCAACCTTGATTTGGCGACTTTAGGGTCGGATGTGGTGTATAACCTGACGGCCCGACGCATAGAGGATGAAGTGTTTCTGGATGGAACGCTGATGTATACGATGAACCTAACTTGTGCCCGCTGTGTGGATGAATTCGCCACACCCTTTCGGCTGCCGTTGCGTCTCGTGATTCAACTGGTGGCGGACGAGAGTCTTGTGCGGGAAGAGGATACGGATAGCGAAGAATTCGTGCTGTTTCCGGAAGCGAAGAAAGCCTTTTCTCTGGATCAGCAGGTGCGCGATCTGATTGCCCTGGAATTGCCAATGAAGCCGTTGTGCCGGATTGACTGCCGGGGGCTTTGCTCCCAGTGCGGCGCCAATCTAAATGAGTCACCCTGTGGCTGCAAAACTAGCGGGATTGATCCGCGCTGGGATGGACTACGAAAGCTTTCTAACAATTGATATTGAACAACGTATTTTCGAGGGAGCCTTATGCCACTTCCAAAACGAAGACATTCTAAGCAACGCGGTCGCAAACGCCGCACACATTATGTAGCCACTGCGCCTGCGCTGGTGGACTGCTTGCATTGTGGCGAGAAGAAGCTGTTCCATCATATTTGCCCTGCTTGCGGTTACTATCGGGGCACGCAAATAACTGCCGGAAAGGAAAAGTAGCTCTTCGGTGAGACAGACTATCGCCATCGACTGCATGGGCGCAGATCTTGGTCCTTTGCCATTGATCAGTGGCGCTGTGGAGTATTTACGCAATCCGCAGAACACGGGGACGAGTGTTGTCCTGATTGGCGACGAGCCTCTGATCAGGGAGTACTTGAAGGGTCTGGGTGTTAATGGCAATCTGCCTCTCTCGGTTGTGCATGCTTCCGAAGTGGTAGACATGCATGTCGCGGCCACAGAGGGTCTCAAGAAGAAGGATTCCTCGATGGCTGTGGCGGTACGAATGCACAAAGAAGGTCTGGTGGACGCCGTTATTTCCGCTGGAAATACGGGCGCTGTT
>Ga0209777_10000660_pt1 | contig 54842 bp, 46 predicted proteins | sample FrelakmetHBP12HB_FD_187147 | JGI IMG/M metagenome (GOLD analysis project Ga0209777, IMG submission 187147) | Freshwater lake sediment microbial communities from the University of Notre Dame, USA, for methane emissions studies -HBP12 HB (SPAdes)... | ecosystem: Environmental > Aquatic >...
ATTCTACAATCGGTTTATCCATTTGCCCGATAAACTGACGCGCGTAAGTGGAAAGTGATTCCACATATCGCCTTTGACCCTCGGCATAGATCGTATCGAAAGCGAGCGATGATTTGCCGGAACCACTAACACCTGTAATAATGACAAACTTATCGCGAGGTATATCCAAGCTTATATTTTTTAAATTATGCTGGGAGGCACCTTTGATTCTTATTGCATCCATATTCTTACTTCGTTATTCTTTATACAATTTTACTTCAATGTGTGACTTCGCCCGCACAGAAGCAATCCATTCATCATATTTTTTATCTAATTTCTCATCTTCAATTTTTGTTTTTATTTCTTCCCTCACCGCGGCAAGCGGCTTCAATCCGGCGCCCTTTTTATCCACCACCTGAATTATATGAAATCCTACACCGGATTCAATTACTTCACTTATCTGCCCTACGGGAAGGCTAAATGCTGCTGCTTCAACTTCCGGAATAATTGTCCCTCTACCGATAAAACCTACATCACCGCCCTGCGCTGCCGCCGGTCCCTGAGAATATTTTACAATCAGTAAATCAAAAGATTCTCCATCTATAATACGTTTGTGCAGTTGCAGGGCTTCGTTTTTCACCTTCGCTATTACAGTTTTATTCGCATTGGAAGGCAGCAATAATAAAAGCTGTTTAATTCTGACCGTTTCTTTGCCTTCATAGTCCTGGCGGTTTTTGTTGTAATACTCACCTATTTCCTCATCACTGACGAGTATCTTGGATTTAACTTCCCGCCGTAACAACCGCGCGCGCATCATTTGACCTCTTATCTCTTTTTTAACAGCGTCAAGGGAACCGCCTTCCCGGACAAGATTATTTGAAAAATCCTGCATACTTATTTTTTGTTTAGTCAACATGTTTTGAAGTACTTCCATAATTTCTTCGTCTTTAACGATAATGCCCGCACCGGATTTTTTTGCCTCTTGTTCAATCAGTATATTATCAATGAGCCGCTGCAAGAAAGCCTCTCTTGACTGTTTAATGATCGCCTCTTTATCATTGCCTTTATAAGTATTCTCGATGTTTTTCCGGTAAGGCTCAAACGCCTCATTAAATTCGTAGAGCGTTATTATCTCATCATTTACTACAGCAACAATTTTATCTACAACCTCGGCGCGAACCGGCGCGCACAAAAGTATTAAACCCCATAAGATCAAAACAATACCTTTGTATAATTTCACGGTGCTTCCTCCCTTTTTCATTTTACTTATTTATTGTGAAACTCCTATTCTAATGAAACTCAGATATTACAAGCGCAACACAGTAATATCTGTCAGTTTAATAGTGAAACCCAAACTTCATAAACATAGTGCAATGAAGATTACTGGTCGAACTATCCTGAAGCCGGAGGCTGTCAGGGTTATCACACGTGCGAAGCTAAGTGGAACTATTGTAATGAGACTCAAACTTCAAAAAGCGAAGCGAATAGAAGTTTGTTAGTCGAATTATCCCGTATAAGCAGGGATATAATACCCGCAGCTTGCTGCGAAATGTTTCCAAAGCTTGCTTTGTGGTTCATACCCGTAATTTTCTTTACAGGTATGTTGGTCTTCTTTTTAATCACTGCTTTCATCTTTAATGCTTCAAGCCAGCTTATAAAAGCAGCATCTTCTTTTTGCGACCGGATATCAGCAATGACCTCTTCCTTAACATCCGTAAAATTTCCAATTCTTGCCGGTTGAATCTCCAGGACTTTAAAAATATGAAAGCCATAAGAACTTTGCACGATCGGGCTTATTTTATTGACCGGCAAGCTGAAGATAGTTTTATCCAAGGGTTCCGGCATGATCTGTCTGGTGATAAACCCCAGATCTCCGCCGCGTTGAGCTTCCGGGCCGATGGATACCTTAGCAGCAACCGAAGCAAAATCTTCGCCGGTGTTTAATCGTGCTTCTATTTTTTCAGCCATTGCTAAATCCCGAACGACTATCTGGGCGACTCTTACGCGGGATTCCGTTTTGTAATTACTGAGGTGCTCGTTATAATAATCCTCGGCTTCATCCTCCGATACTTTAATGTTGGCATTGACATCTATTGCAATAAGTTTTTGCAATAGCATTTCTTTTTTTATATCTTCTTTCCATTGTTCATATTTAACATTTTCCCGTGCCAGCAAATTGGAAAAATCTTTTCCATAATCTTTTTTAATTTCTTTAATTTTATCTTCCCGTTCAGCCTCGCTTATGGATATATTCAGTTCTTTTGCACGCAAATCCATAATTTTTTCTGTAATCATACCATCCAGAACTTCTTCTTCGAAGCGTTTGATATAATCCGGCTGATCCATAATATCTTTCGGCAGCAAAGCCTTTTTTTGATTTAAACGAAGCTGATAATCTTCGAGATAAATTTTGGCGCCGTTAACCGTGGCGACGTATGGGCGGGAGAAGATATTAATTTTATCGCAGGCAACAATAAAATAAAGTATCAGCAAACACGGAACACCGTAGCGAATAGATTTTATTCCCTTTGATTTTTTGAATGAATGCGCTTTTGTAGTTATCATAACATTTCTTTATATCCTGCTTGCATCTATTGGGCAAGCATCTTTAACAGCAAATCAGCCTGGGCTAATATTTCCTTTTCGGGAAGAGTCGACGCGGGAACAAACAATTTATAATCCGGTGTGAAACGTAATCCCTTAATTTTCTTGTGATAAAGCGCAATAATCTTTGCGGGATCAACAGGAGAAGCATCCCGGAAGAAAATATACAAATATTTACCGTCATAACCCATTTTTTTACCCTTCAGCGGCTTAAGACAATTTCTTATACTGATCACTTGCAGCAAATTTTCCACGGATGGGGGCAAATTCCCGTAACAATCCTGTATCTCGCTTTTGATCTGATTAATATCTTCATCATTTGCAGCCAGAGATATTCTTTTATATAAGACCAGACGCTGATGAACATCCTGCACATACTCTTCGGGAATAAAAGCGGAAATTCCGAGTTGAATTTCGGGCATTAACTCTTCTTCGGCAATTGTTTCTCCCTTGATTTCCCGAACCGTTTTTTCCATCAATTCGGTATAAAGTTCGTAACCAACAGCGGATATATGCCCGGACTGGGAAATGCCCAGCAAATTTCCTCCTCCGCGAATTTCCAGATCATTGTAAGCAATCCGGAATCCGGAACCCGGCTCGGAAAATTCTTTGATTACCTGCAGTCTTTTCATCGCTTCACGGGAAAGCATTGCTCCCCGGGGCAACAAAAGGTAGGCGAAGGCTTCCTGATTGGAACGGCCCACGCGGCCGCGTATCTGATAGAGCTGCGCCAATCCGAACTTTTCGGCGCGATTAATAATTATTGTATTGGCCGTGGGAATGTCCAAACCGGAACCGATAATCGTGGTGCAAACAAGAACGTCGCATTCCTGCCAGACAAATTTGGCCATTGCTTTTTCAATTTCCGCCGGTTTCATCTGGCCATGGACAACTCCGACTCTTGCCTGCGGCACCAGACGCTGCACCAGATGGGCAATAGAATAAATTGAGCGCACCCGGTCATGGACAAAAAATACCTGCCCCCGGCGCGCCAACTCTTTTTCTACCGCGGCTTTAATTGCATCCTTATCAAACTCCAGTACATAGGTTTTTATGGACACGCGGTCTTCCGGCGGAGTATTGATGATGGACAAATCACGAATGCCGACAAGCGATAGATGAAGGGTGCGCGGAATCGGCGTTGCCGAAAGAGTGAGCACATCAACTAGTGTGCGCATTTTTTTTAATTTTTCCTTGTGCGATACGCCAAAGCGCTGCTCTTCATCAATTATCACCAGTCCCAAATCTTTAAATTCAATGTCCTTTTGCAGCAGGCGATGAGTCCCCACGATAATATCCACTTTTTGACTTCTCAGTTCTTCCACAATTTTCTTTTGTTCGGCGGTACTTATGAAACGACTCAACACTTCCACGCGAACGGGGAAATCTCTGAATCTGCGGCAAAAAGTCTGATAATGCTGTTCCGCCAGAATAGTTGTCGGCACCAGAACGGCAACCTGTTTGCCATCCATTACAGCGCGAAAAGCTGATCTAATCGCAACTTCCGTTTTGCCAAAACCGGCATCACCGCAAATTAGACGATCCATCGGCTTGGATTCATCCATGTCTAAATGGATATCTTCAATAGCCTTGGCCTGATCCGGTGTTTCTTCAAATTCAAAAGTGGAACAAAATTCCTCGTAAATCCGGTCTGGTGGGGCGAATGATTTTCTTTCCAGAGCCTCGCGGGCGGCATAAATGGAAATCAGTTCCTCGGCATATTCCCGCACTGATTTTTTAACTTTTTCTTTTACCGCTTCCCACGAAGCCCCGCCCATCTTATCAATTTTCGGCACATAACCATCGGGTCCGAGATAGCGTTGAATCCTCTCTAAAGAATTAACGGGTATGTAGAGTTTATCGCCGTCTAAATACTCAATGATCAAAAAATCGTTTTCGATTTTACCCACGGTAATTTTTTTTAATCCACGATAAACACCAATGCCGAAATCAGTATGGACGACAAAATCATCTTCTTTTAAATCGCCAAAAGACTTAAGAAAATAACCTTCCCGCACAGACCGTAAGCGGCGGCGGGGCGCTTTCTTGACAAATATTTCTTCTTCGCTCAAAAAAGCCAGCTTCATTGCCGGGATAATAAAACTGGTGGAAATTTTTCCTTCCCATAAAATAAGCTGAGGATTCCCTTCCCACTGGTTGATACTGTCTAGGACTGAATCTTGCGGCGATAAAACCCGTGCTGATAAATCATAAGATAAAAGCAGATGCTTCATCCGTTGCAGGGCTTCCGCATTCGGACAAAGTAAAAAAATCAGCATGCCCTCAGATAGACACGATTTAATCTTTTCCGCAGTCCACCGTAAAAAAGCATCTTCTTTAATCTCACCGACGAGCGGCTCTCCCGTACAAAGATATTGGCAGGTTTCAAAAGCAACCGTTATTGCCGCATTATTTATCTCCTGATCCAAGTTGAGGCCTTCCAGAGAAATTTGTCCGAACCTGTCCACGCCTGTTAAGATATTGGCCAGATCGATATAAGCGTTTTCTTTTTCCAGATAGAATTTGCCGCTGTTTTTAGTTTTAAACAATAATTTGTCGATACTAAGTTCCGCATTCTGGATTGCCTGGCTTATGGCCAGCGGATTATCCAAAATCACTACAGTATTTTCCGCAAGATAATCAAAAAGGCTGGACAGCTTATTGTGCGAAAATCCGCTATCGTCGTATGTTTCATAGAACAGCGGTAAAAATATCGGGTTGATGGAAGTGGCCAGATCGTTCTGCAGAGTATCTACCAAACTGTTACGAATCTCGCGGGAAAGGGATAGATCACCGGCACGCCGTCTGATATTACGAACAGCCAGCTCCAGCGTTGACGTATTAATTATTACCTCACCAGCCGGCGGCACAATGAAAGCCTCCGCTGATCCTATTGAACGCTGGGAGGAACTGTCAAACACCCGAATGGACTCAATATCATCACCCAGCATTTCCAAACGCAGCGGGTTTTTTTCAGTTGGAGGAAATATGTCGATAATGTTTCCCCGGATACCGAATTCCCCTTTTTCTTCCACCAGACCGGTTCTTTTGTAACCACCGGACATCAAGCGCGTACAAAAATCATCTCTGTTTAGTGCATCGCCCACGGAAATTATTTGCAGATATTGATTGAATTGGGCAACGGGCATCACTTTCTGCATCAAAGCAATTACGGAAGTAACAACTATGGTTCTGGTGTTTGTTTGCAGATTGGCAAGCACTTCCAGACGGTTTAATTCTTCCACCTTCTGGAGAGCAAACATGTCAATGGTCAGAAAATCAAGCGACGGATAATAAAATACGGACTCTTCGCCTAGAAACAAGTCCAGATCGCGCGCAAATGACGCCGCTTCTTTTTCTTCCGGACAAACGATAAGCAGAGGTCTCTCCAAACGTTCAAAAAGAAGAGATGCCAGGAAAGGACGGGCCGCGCCATTAAGTCCGCTGACTTCAATCTTCGGGGCGCCCTGATTAATAAGCCGGAGGAGGTTCCGGAGGGGTTCAATATCTTCCGTGTTTTTTTTTGTGGTAATTTTTCGCACTGATAATAATCCAAACTTCTGGCAATAGTGAATCACGTAATTATGAATTTTTTTCTAGTCTTCTTTCGTTAGTAATTCAATGAAAATTTTTCTCCTGAAATTATTGTTAAAAACCAATACTTTCATTAACTCAAATGCAAATTTAATTCGACTACAGTTACTTATTCTTTAGTTTAATCATTCTTTACCTGTTGACAACAGCCTTATGTTTGATAGACTGCCGAACATAACTTCAATGGAGATTAAACATGATTTCTGTGGAAAAGGCTTTAAAGACCATTCTTGTTAATTTCCGGCCGCTGGGTCTGGAAAAGATAAACATTCTGGAATCACGGGGACGCGTAATCGGCGAAGATATTTTCGCACCGCACAATATCCCTTTCGCCGATAATTCGGCAATGGATGGCTACACCGTGCGCCACATCGACGCAAAAGGCGCAACTAAAGAGAACCCTCTCCAACTCAAAGTTATTGAAGATATACCGGCAGGCAAAGTCGCCTTGAAAAAAATAAAAAAGGGAGATGCCGCCCGAATAATGACTGGCGCGGTGATTCCTGAAGGCGCCGATTCTGTTATTCGTCAGGAAGATACAAAGAAAAACGGCAGGACCGTCATCATTTATACCGCGGCAAAAAAAGGGGAGAATATTCGTTCTGCCGGTGAAGATGTGAGAAAAGGAGATCTTATCGTTAACAGAGGAAGCACTCTACGACCGGCGGATATCGGTATGCTGGCCGCTTTAGGAAAGGCTTTTATCAGTGTTTATCAAAAGCCGCGTGTGGCGATCATATCCACAGGCGATGAACTTGTCGATATCGAAACCGATCCTCCGTTGGGAAAAATTATCAACAGCAACAGTTATTCTCTGGCGGCTCAGGTGCTGGAATGCGGGGGAATACCGGTCATGCTGGGAATTGCCAAGGATAAAAAAAATGATCTGCAGGAAAAATTTAAAACCGCTCTGCACACCGATTTGATTATTTCTTCCGGCGGAGTTTCCGTCGGCGATTTTGATTTTGTTAAAAAAGTGATGGGAGAAATCGGCAATGCCATGCATTTCTGGCAAGTGGCCATGCGTCCGGGCAAACCCTTGGCTTTCGGCGCTATCGAAGGCGTTCCTTTGTTTGGCTTGCCGGGCAATCCCGTATCTGCGATGGTTTCTTTTGAACAATTCGTCCGTCCCTCCCTTTTAAAAATGCAGGGGCATAAAAAAATATTCCGCCAGACGGCAAAAGCCATTTGCACTGAGGAAATTCAAAAGCAAGCGGGCTTCAAGCATTTTATTCGCGCCATAGTTAAAAAGGAAAATGATCAGTATTTTGCCAGTGTCACCGGTGATCAAGGCTCCGGCATTTTGAAATCAATGATCATGGCCAACGCCTTAATAGTCATGGGAGAAAACGAAACTCGAATCAAGAAGGGCTCTCAGGTAACGATCCAATTACTGGACGACTCTTTATCTCAAACGGAGTCCTTTCAATTGTAGGAAATCCCACCCTGAATGGAGAATTATCTTTTTGCCTGTTGACACAGGAGCAATTAAAAAAAGTTAGATAATAACAAGTTTTTCCAAAGGAAGTGCCAAGGTCACGGGTGGGCATCTCGGACGTCAAATCCGGTGTGGAGCGCTAAAACCGTTCCGGGTTGGTTCTTTTCCAATCGCATCGCCAATCCTTGCTTTTCGATGCAAAATATCCATTGACAAACAAAAACTGCCTTTTTATACTCCCTCGCACAGAAAGCAAGTTCTTATCAAAGCAAAAAAAGAGGCGGATCATGGTAGTGCCTATCTTTTTTCTGTAGAAAAAGGTAGGCATGACGCCGGTTGATATCAATATTGTGTTGTCAAGAATATGTGCAGAACTTGTGGAAAGTATCTTAATTATAGTGAGATTAATCTGTAAATTTTTGCTGTTGACATGTCGTTGATTTTCAGTAGGTTTATTTGAGCCAACACAAAGTGTATGGAGTATGATTCTCAATGAACAGGAAAGCTGAGACCCCTATCTACCGTATACTCTATGCGGTCCTCTTGCTGTTGGGAGTCTTGACTTTGTGCGCGTGCTAACTAGTTCAAATCAGCTTCAAGTCAAGTCCCGATGGTGCCAAGGTTCATGACGGACGGCTGGGGGATCTCGGAACGACGCCGTTTACGCGCTAGTTTGAAAAGGGAACGAACCTTGATTTGACATATACACTTGCTGACTATGAAGAAGAAAAGAAAAGTGTCAGCAACATTAAGTCATCTATGGTACTCATGCTTGAAATGAAGAAGCAGAATTCAACTTATATTATTGTTAAGACTAATCCTCCATGTGCTTCGATTGAGTTGCAAGCATTGGACGGTTCGAAATTGTCATGGGCGTTTGTTTCGAAAGTTCAGGGGCAGCTGGATCCGACAAATATCAAGTATGAACTGCCTAGTTCAACTAAAGAACTTGTTATTGAAATGTCAAAGCATGGCTTCAAGACCAGACGGGAAATGGTGAAAATTGATCCGAACAAGGAAAACTGGTTTTCATTCCCGTTGGAAAAGATAACGACGGAGGTGTACTTCAGTTCGACCCCGTCAGGTGCGGAAGTTTATGAAAGAACCCTCGGGTTCCTCGGACAGACACCGTTGAACAAGGAATTCAGCTATGATGAGATGAGGCGTCTCAGCCAGGGAAAACCTATAGACTCGGCGCAGGACATTAACCTGCATCTGACATTTTCTAAAAGCAGTTACAAGTCAGCCGAGATAATCGAGCAGTTACAGCCCTACGAGAACGACCCCAATAAAATTATTCACGCCACTCTCGTAGAAGATTTGCCACTGAAACTGGAAATCACCACTAACCCTCAAAACGCCGAAGTTTATGAAAGAAGCTTGGGTTTTCTGGGAAAATCTCCCGTAACCCTTATACTCACACCTGACGATATTCTGAAGCTGACCCATAAGGAAAATAATGATATCAAGGGAACGATTTCTCTGTTTTTCATGGTAGCCAAAGATGGCTACCAGCCAAACGAGGTGAAGAAAACCATTAATCTTGAAGGCACCAATGCGGTAACTCACATTGAGCTAAATCCAAAGTAACTTGACTATTCAGGAGGTCATGTATGAATCGTCTGATGAAAACCATCTGTTTGCTGATCGGGGTGCTGTGCACAGTGATAGCTTGTTCGAGGACGCAGTTGACGATTCGGACTGATCCGACGGGGGCGTCTATCAAATTGTACTCGAAAAGCGGTTTGATCCATGAGGGGGCAAGTGACATTGTCGATTACAATTTCGATGACCTGAACCAGCAGCAGGTTTTTGGTGATAATACGTCAGGAACCCTGGGGCTGGCTATCGACAAAAAAGGTTATCGGCCATTTTTCGGTATAAAAAACGTGGTGAAGGGAGAGCAGAATCATACTGATATTATCAAGCTCGAAGCATTGAATACCGATATTCAGCTTGATGTGGACCCGCCAGGCGCCAAGGCGATACTTTATGAAAGTTTGCAGGCGGCCGAGGCCGGATCCCATACTAATGGTGTTGTACCTATTCCTCTGGGAGAGTCGTTTTCCGGGGACTACACGCCGCAGTACGTTATGGATAACTTCCCTGATTTTGCCAGAAAGTACAAATCGCAAATCAAATTTGACTTCAGTCCTGAACTAACCATGCCCTGGGGGGCAAGTTATACCGAGAATACCGCGCGCGCTGAACTTGCGAAGGTCAAGGCCATACGGGTTGAAGCAGAGGATTATGTGCCCAAGGTGGAAGAATTCTCTATCCGTCCCGGGCAGTCCATTGTCAAATCATATCGGCTCAAGAAGATGAATACCGTTCTCAAGATTCTGGGCGATTCGGAGGGAATAGAAATAGAGGACACCATGCCTGCGCCAGCGGTAAATTTTGGCTACATGGGGAAAACTCCCCTTGTCAGGCAATTTTCGTTTCAAGAGGCGATGCGGGAAACGGAGTTCAGGAACAGTCGGGCGATGAAGTTAAAATTACGGGCTTACAAAGCCGGTTATGTGGATCAAAAGATTGACGTCACAATACCGTGGGGGGAAGAAACCACGGTCAAGGTCAGCCTGAAGCCCCGGTCGAATCAGATCACCTTCCAGAGTGACCCAGACGGAGTGCATGTCTATGTTGTTCGCAAGAAAACGGAAGAAAGGTATATCAAGGAAGACAACAAATGGGAAAAAACAGAGATAAAAGTATACAAACATTTGGGTGCGACACCGTTTACTTATACAGATGACCCAGATGATCCGCTTGAGCATAATGATGAGATTGTGTTCAAAAAGCCGGGGTATGACGAGGCATCTGACAATTTTGCCCTCGGGATTTCTTCGTATCATAAGGTATTGCGACCGGAAAAGGTTAAAGAACGATAGTTGTTGAAGAGATATTTCTCCTGTGGGGATTCAGAGAGCCCAAAGCGAATGAGAAACAAATGAAACTGCTGCTTGAATTTTTTGTTCGCGATGCAATAGGCCGGTTTGTACCAACCTTCTCTTTATCCTTCTTTCCATTTGTAATGTTGTATATATCCGGTGAATTGATTCCTATTGAATTCAGGAAGAAGTTCTTATCCTTTAACTTTTCTTTAACCTTAACCTTCGTCACCAGCATAATATGTTGATCTAACATAGAAATCATTTTTATCAGGTGGGTTCGATTCTCATGCGCTTCCGCCAATTTATTCGTAAATTTCTATTTTTATCGAATAAAAAATTTTTAACCTGTCTTTAAACTTCTGACTTTAAGCGTCCACACTGGATTGGAAGCATATAGAATTTTAAAAAACGTAGATAACTTTCTGTAATGTTGTTTTTCTAATTTTCCTAATTCATACAACATTACAAACAGTAATTGTTACTTTTTTATCTACTCCTTCGATAATAATTTTTATAAGGAAATTCTGTTGTGATAAAATTATTGAAATGCAATGAAAAAAAAAGTATGTTTTTCATCTAAGTCATTTTTGTTAAATCTAACAAAATATAGGGAAATGAAAATTTAGTATATTAATTGTTGCACATAATGGATGAAATATGAAATTATCGTTCTTGTATGTCAATAAAATATTGATCTAATAAAGTGAGGTAGTGAATATTGTTCCCTTCGCTCGATGAATCTGCCGTGCCGATTTTATTGAAGGTGGTTGATAAAGTTAGTGGAAAAATAAAAAATAGCTGCACTATAAATTAAGATATGGTATAATTATTAAAGCGTGGTTCATCACGCTTGAATAAGCAATCGGGTGCTACTGTGGAACAGTTTTTGATTTTATAGGGTCTGACGAAAGCTGACCATAAATCAGCATCTAAAATCGTTGCTAAGGAGAGTATGGCAAATAGATATGTTTGGGGACTGGTAATTCTTCTGATTGAAGCAATACTGGCTGTTCCGGGGGTTGTAGGATTTTCAGATGCATCAAGAATACCGGCTACCCATGGAAACTATTCTCAAATTAAGGCTCTCCGGAATATTGTTCTACGCTCCGCCTCCGCATTAGTGGAAGACCAGATGACCGGGGAATGCCTGATTCAGAAACAGGCAGAGACAATAATGCCTATTGCCTCCATCACTAAACTTATGACCGCCATGGTAGTGCTGGATGCCAAAATGGACATCGAAGAATCGATCACCATCGCATCTGAAGACGTGGACACCTTTCGCCACAGCCACTCCCGCCTGCCTGTTAATACCCGCTTCCCACGCGGAGATGCCCTGCTGCTGGCTTTAATGGCTTCCGAGAACCGCGCCGCTCATGCTTTGGGGCGGACGTATCCGGGCGGTCTCGGCGCTTTCGTTGCCGCCATGAATGCCAAGGCCCGGTCACTGGGACTCGTCGAGACACACTTCATAGATCCCACCGGTATTCACTCCGGCAATGTTTCCTCTGCCAAAGACTTGGCACGGATGGTGGACGCTGCCTACCAATATAGCATTATCCGGGAATACACCACATGCAAAGAAGCCACAATCCGTTCAGGCCGTCGAACAATGCACTTCCGTAACACCAATCACCTTATCGGGAATCCTCGATGGCAGATCGGACTTTCCAAGACTGGCTTCATCGATGAGGCCGGCCGATGCCTGGTAATGCAGTCACAATTGGCCAAACGCCCTGTGCTGATCGTACTGCTCGATTCTCAAGGCAAGATGACCCGTTACGGAGATGCCAACCGCATCAAACAGTGGATGGAAGGTTCACATGCTCTGCGACAAAAACATAGAGGTTGAATGCCAGGGGAATAATTAATTTTCATCCGGCACACGGAACCTTGCGTGACCTTCAGGTGGTCAGGACAAATCCAATTTTTTACAAAACTAAAAACGATAAGCAAACTTGAATTCTATGTGGTTCTTTAGTGGCAATTGTCAGGGGTAAAGATTTGCCCCCCGGACCATGCCTTTATAGAAATATTCTTTGGGCTGTTCGTTGATCTAACGTCCTGCCGCAATACTCACATTTTTCAGCATCAGCCTTTATTTCTCTAGAGCAGTATCGACAATTCTTCATATCATCTTCTTTTGCGATAACAGCGTCATCGTTCTGCATTCGTTCATGTAGTTTCTGGATCGCGTCGTCGGGTGTATCGACAAATTCCACACCCGCCTCGTAAGACTCATTCTTAATGATGACTTTGTTCCATTTTACTTTTCCGATAGTGGTTATATTTTGTTGCAAATTATCTAATGTAATATCTATCTTGATGATGGTATCGACGGGCAAAAGAATATTGCCCTGCATTCTGGCACCGGATACGGAAATGTCCTTGCTGTAGTTATAGGGGATTTTTTCTTGAGAAGAATTCTCATCTATTTTATTAAGTTCTTGAAGCTTAGACCATTCATCTATCGGGATAAAAGTGTCCTCGGAGACGATATTTATGGTGATCTCGTTTTCCTTTTTAAGTCGTTCCTCTTTCCTTTTTTCTTCCATAACGAGTCTTTCCATCTTTTTTACTCCAAAATCATCATTTTATACCCTTCACTTCAAACCCTGCTTGTTCATGCTTGAAATATAATAATATCAGTATTTTATGTCAATAAATATTGTCCGCAAGATACGGTTATGGTGTCGATGCTTGTCGTCGAGCTTAAAGGGTGAATTTATTCTCTATCATTCTCTGGCTCTATGCCCGGCACATAACCTAATAACCTGAAGGTCACGCGAGGTCACACGTGCCGGGTGACTAGGGCTTGTGCCCTTTAGGGTAAATCCAGAATATTTTTATCATATAAAAGCTGGAGCTAAAGATGCGACCTAATTTCTTTCTCTTGTATTACGTCGTGATTCTCACCTCTGATTTTTTAAGCATCGGCAGGAATGCAGTTCGTTTATTTTCGATGAGTTCGACAGCCGAAAAAACGCACTGACGCACGCATTGTCCGCATCCGATGCATTTTTTTTCATTGATGGATGCTTTTTTATCAACAATGGAAATTGCCGCAGTCGGACAGTACTGTGTGCACTTTTTGCATCCAGTGCATTTCGTGCTGTCCGCAATCTTCGCCATATAAAAGCTGCTGTATCGCAGCGGCAGTGACCCCACGTTGTAAGAGCGAAGTATTCCGCAGCAGTCCCAGCAGCAGTTGCATATGCCTATCTGAGGAAAACCGGCATCGTCTTTTTCGTGAAAAACCGTATGAATGGCGCCCTTGTCTCTCACTTTTTGTAAAACATCAAACGCCTCTTCCTTGCTGATTTGGCGGGCATACCCATATTTGATAGCCGGTATGATCCCATTTCCAAAACCCAAACATCCTCCGTCGTCAGGTATTTTTAACCGGCAGGGGTCATCAAGATTTAAGGTAATCCGTCTGCACATACAGGTTAATTGACCGATGACGCTTTTAGTTCCATATTCATGTATCAGATCGTTAACGGAATTTGTCGGATAGATTTTTGAGTCCGGCACATTAAGGGTATGATGGATATTAATGATGGACTTACCCTTGGCGTCTTTAGTTTCATGGACCAGACCGACGCTATGATTAGATACCGGCGCTTTCCTGATCGTCATGTTCATTATATTCCGGAGGGGGAAGAAATTGTATTTCCGCCCGGATTTAATAAATTCCATCCATCTTCGGGCAAATTCCTTTTCGTCAGGCTTTCCGATTAAGTATGAAACCTGTGCTTCAAACCATCCGACGATAATCGGATGGAGGGAATAACGCTCTTCATTCGTTTGCGTGTATTTTATTCCGATAAATCCCTTTTGTTTGAGGAATTCAAAGAGAGGATTGAACTTCCCGGGATTCATACCGCTTACGGCCACCGCTTGTTCATATGAATAAATATCGGTACTCAACCGGAGCAAAAGGCCGAGTTCTTCCCCGGTGAGAACATAATCGATTGTTTTAAGTAATGCATCAATGGGCGGAAAAAATTTCTTATTTTGCTTGTTCATCAGCATAACAAGTTTTCTAAGGTCACTTTTCTTGTTTTGCAGGGTAATCTTTTTTTCTTTCATGGCTTCTCTCTATGTATAATATACTTTATCATCAAGAAAATTTATTCTTCATTCAATTCGGCTCCATAGACATACAGATATTTACCTGCACTGATTCTTTTTTTTCCTTCACTTATTAGAAATCATTTCTTTCGCTGGCATTCCCGTGTAAACGGGCTCGTGCTCTCTTGTCACCTTCAGGTTATTAGGTGATCCGCTTCTTTCTTCATGATTAGATAAATTTATTTTTTCTCTTGACAAGAAAGTAAATCTTTAGCCTTAAGCAAAGCATATGCTGGACTAGTAATAATTCTAGCTTCTATTTTTTTAGCCTCTTTTTCACCTTCATGTAAGTGAGAGATAGAGGCTAGGAGTGCGGCAACACTTCCGACAGCGGCTATTGGATTTGCTGAAGCCAATCCATAAAATACTAAAGGTATTGCAAGAGCTCCAAAATCAAAAGTAGATTTCTTTTGACTTTTCTTGACAAATTCCTTTGCTAATATTTCTTCCTTCAATTCTGGTATTTTTGCTGTTATTTCAGCGACGACATCTGTTACCTTTTGTTTCCCGCCTTGCATAAATCCCACTGTTATACGGTTTCTTAGGGATTCTAATAATAAAGAGGCTTCTTCTCTTAGTCTTATGATTTGATTTATGTCAAGCTGACCAACCCATGGAAGATTTATGCTTCTTATAGCTTCCCATTGTTCAATTTCATTATTTTTAATATGAACGCTATTCAAAGAGTTCAAAAAGAGGGTATCTAATTCAGATTTTGCCATAAAGAGCGATGACGTCTCATTTGCTGATTCTGTTCCCTGAATTACATTTCTTAGTTTGATTTTAAAATTATTTCTAATAGTGGAATAAAAAAATGGTTCATCCTTGATATTAGCGGAAATTACTTCTTTATTCATTTTAAGAGAGGAATTTAAATATTCTGCATTTGATATTTTCGTTATGTATGCGGCTGTTCCTATAAATTTCGTAAATTCTGGCGATACAATCGCAATGCGATGATTACGGTTCTCCTTCCTAAGATATATTATATCAAATTTTGTCTCTAAATCTAAAATCGAGTCTAAGAATAACGTCGTCTTAGAGTCAATTTTTTTAATACAGTCATTGCAATAAGATCCTCCAGGTTTTCTCAATTCTATAACCTTATTATCAATAAGTGGAGCGAGAATGCTTAGAACAGACGTCATCATTTGTATGTGTTCAGATCTAATGCCACTCTTATTATAGCTAGACAAATATGCTGATAACCAATCACTAATGAATAATTTATTTGCAAATAGTCCAGCGGTTCTTGCAATGTTAATAGTTTCATTACATCTACATTTTGGAGATGAACATCCTCCTGCGGATGGATTAATTATATCAAGAGATCCACCAAGTGTTACATTAAATCCAGAGTAACTTTTTTTATTATATTCACTATCACAGTAATGATAAGTTTCTAATGTTTTATCAGCAGTGTCGTGAACCTCTTTGATAAAACCTTTATCTCTTAATATTTGTTTTAGATAAACATCTTCATTATTTGCAAATATACCGGCTTCATCAAGTAATCTTATGGTCTGAGGAACGTGTTTTTTTCGGAAAACTGAAACTTTTTTCTTAAGCATGTGTCCTCCATATCTTCCGAACAATAACTAAGGATTCTATTTACGCTTTTGATTATCATGATTTGCATTTAAAATCTACTGCAGCAATAAAATAACTAGGGCTATTGTCTTCAGGAAATATGTTTTACAGTCCATCTTAACACCGAGACAACTTCATCCTACAATATATTAAACAATTAGTAACAAATTACAGACAAACCCTAGACGCACCAGTGTGTGCCGCCGTTGCGCGAATGGATTACTTTATCTCAACCTGTCAGCCGGTTTTCCACTTTCAACCGCTCAGATATTTTTCTTCAAATATGTTCCCGATGTTAAATATTATATTCGGATCAAAAACCAACTTTAACTTTGCCATTTGACTGATAACCCCTTCACCATACATCATCAGCAAATGGTCCCGTTTCATTTTACCTATGCCGTGTTCCGCGGAAATTGTTCCTTTCAGGCGAACGGCTTTAGAACAGATTTCAAAGAATATTTTTTTCGCTTGGATAAAATCATCCTGATCTTTGGGTAGTATGTTTAGATGTGGATGACAGTTGCCAAAATGTCCGTAAACCACATACTCCATGTTATTTTGTTCCACAAGTTCAATCATCCATTTGTAAAATGATTGGAAAGATTCAACAGGAACAGCAATATCGGTACCCACTTTTCTTAATCCGCGAAGCGCTACAACTTCATTAACTCGCGAGGAAATTGCGTGGCGAAAATCCTTAAACTTTTCCTGCTTTTTTTTGTCAACCGCCAGCCAGGAAGTTTCCGCATCAGAATGATGTTTACGTATTAATTTCAGCCAGGCTACGGTTAGTTCATCTTCATGCGCTGTCAATTCCTGTTCAAACCAGACAGCGCAGGTATTTTCAGGAATGGCCGGATAATCCGGGCGAAGAAAGTTTTGTGTAAGCTTATTAAAAAATTCCAACCCCCGGGCTGAAATTTTAATTTCTTCATTAGAAGAATCGGCATTTGTTGCGGCGCGGGCTTCATCAATAAAATTAAACGCGTCTTCTTCACTTTCGAAAAACACAACGCAGGAAAGAATATTTTCTTCCAGTGGGAGCAGCTTAAGTTTTAACTCGGTAATGATACCCAAAGTTCCTTCACTGCCTATAAACAAATCAATCAGATCCATATTGTTTTTACAATAGTAGCCGGAAGCGTTTTTTGTATCCGGCATCTCAAATTGAGGAATCGTGAATTCGTATTTTGTTCCCTGATCTGTTGGAAAAGAAATTTCGTAAGCAGACGCAAAGATTTTCCCCCGCTCAATGGAGATTGTTTCACCTGATGGCAAGACAACTCTCATCCCGATTACATAATCGCGTGTTGGTCCGTACTTAAAACTTCTGGCACCGGAAGAATTTGTGGCAACAGTGGCGCCAATAAAACAGTTCCTCTCCGTCGGGTCTGGCGGATAGAATAATTTTTTTTCTTCAACATAATCCTGAAGATCTTTTAAAATCATTCCGGGTTGAACGCGTAAATATTTTTCAACTTCATTGAGTTCAATTATTTTGTTCATCTTTTCAGTGGAGATCACAAAGCCGCCCTCCGGCACACGCGCGCCGGTTAGTCCTGTCCCGTTGCCGGAAACTGTTATTCTAATTCTGTCCGTGTTGAATTTTTTTACTAATTCGATTATCTCTTCCTCGCTCTCCGGCAAATAAACGGCCTCGGCCCTACCCTGATAATTAGAGGCATCGGAAAGATAATTTTGAAATTCGTCCGGGTTGTTCTTAACAATCATTTTTCTACTCGGTTTTATTAATTGATAAGACATTGCTTCTGCATGGTTGAACTATAGGAATACCGGTCTTGTATGTCAAGGAAATCTTGGCCGCAAGGGTAGGGTGCGTTGCCAATGTTTGTCGTCGGGCGTTTTAGTAATAAATTACAGACAACCCCAGGCGCACCGCCAATTTTGCATCCTGCCGCGTTGGCTTTTGCCGCCGAAGCACGGATGGACTTCTTCATTTTAATATTATACCAATTCTAAATCAAAGATGATATCGAGGCGGCTAGGCGGAGGCGACGAGGCGTATTATATATACGTTGAGGAAGCCTACAACGACGCCAACAAAGATAGCTCTTTGATTTAGAATTGATATCAGCCGGGTTTTCCATTTTCATCAGAGCAGAAATTTTTCCCTGCGCGCAGGGCGGGATCCTGACGGTAGTATTCTTTAAGGACACGATAAAGATCAGGGGCGTTTTTTATCATTAAAAAAGGCTGGTCAAAGAACTGCTCGGTGGCTACAGCGAAAAACTCAGCTTCATTGGTAGCGCCGTAAGCATTGAGGAAAGATTTCCTGCCATGTTCGGCGTCATGCTTGAGGCGCAGATATTCATGGGAACATGTCTGCACCCAGTCACGGTATTCAGCCCTGTCCCGTAGAGGGGGCGTGCCGTCAGCGGCGCCGTCGAGCATATCGAGTTTGTGGGCAAACTCATGATAGACAACGTTATGGCCCCATTCGGGATGGCGGCCGCCATGCAGTGCCGCATCCCAAATGATAATGACAGGCCCCTGCTGAAAGGCTTGCCCGATAATGGGGTGGGAATTTTCTATGGGCGCAAGAGCAGTTTCAAAAAAACCGAGTTTACGCTGGGGCGGAACCACGGTGGATGGATAGACGATGATCGTTTCAACATTTTGATAGTAATTGTGAGGCAGGCCAAGAAGAAGGAGGCACGCCTGAGCAGAGATGGTAACGCGGATTTCGTCGGTAAGTTCCAATCCACCGCATCCTTCCCAATCCTTTTCGGCAATAAAGACCTGGACAAGTGCGCGCAGACGAGCACGTTCAATATCGTCCAGCATGCAGTAATGGGCAACATTACGGTGCAGGATATCTTCCCATGCGGGTGGAAACGGCTCCTGTGTAAGTTTTTTCCGGCGGCGATTGGCAAACCAGCTAAACAATAGCAATCAACCCCTCACAATGAGTACGTGAATACGTTTATCATTGTGGATAACACCATAGGAAACACTGCCAAGAACTGTGGCTGATAAGGCGCTTCTTCCATGGGAGCCCATAACAATAAGATCTGCCTTTGACTTCTTAGCCTCTTTTATAATTTCATCCACAGGATGCCCCGTCTTTATAGAAATATTAGACGCGACACCGTTTTTATCACACAGTTTCTTTATTTCTCCGGTAAACCGTCCGGCAGTTTCTTTCAGATAATCATCAATAGGTTCTATTGTGTGCATTGCCGTCTCTGACGCGGGAACTGTCTGGGCGATCAGTGAGCGCTGATCAATAACGCTCATAATAATAATTGAGGCTTTCAACTGTTTGGCGAGGTCAACCGCATACGCGGCTGCTTTTTTAGCTGTTTTTGATCCGTCTGATGGAACAAGAATTTTTGAAATCATAAAGCCTCCTTCAATAATAAAAAAAGTGGGTAAAGCAGTACGCTCTTCTTGATAAGAACTTCATTTGTTGATGGGAAAAGTATAAGACAAGGGACCTTGTGTGTCAAAGGAATTTTGATCACAAAAGGTAAGGTGAGGAGTGATAACGATTTTTATCGTCAGGCGTTTTAGTAATCACGGGTATGACCCTGGAAGCAAGCTGCTGGGTATTATATCCCTGCTTATACGGGATAATTCGACCTTCAAGCTTCAGTGCATTCTATTTCTGAAGCTTGGGTCTCATTAACTCTCCAATTCCGACTTGTAACCTCGTGTGACCTTCAGGTTATTAGGTTATGCGCTTCGCTATCGAAATTGAAGTTTCACGAATAAATTACAGATAACCCAAGAAGCTGCACCAGCTCTACATCCTGCATCCCTTCTACATTGCGAATGCCAAACTTTTTCATTGTTTTTTCTTCAACGAAAAAGGACAGGATTATGATGATCCTGCCCTTACAAGTAATAATTAAAACCAGCGATATCCTGCTTAGTACTTTCCTCCGATATAATCGCTCAGGTGATCAATCAGCAAGTCCTTCTGGGAGATAGTTGATTTTACAACGTCTCCAATGGAGATGAGTCCAACAAATTTGCCTCCGTCGAAAACAGGCACATGCCTTATGTGTTTCCCGGTCATCAGCACCATGCAATCCTCTACCGAAGTATCCGGCTTTACAGTGTACATTTTAGCCGCAGGCGTCATAATCTCTTTTACACTGGTTTTCAGCGAAGTTTTACCTTTCAGAATAATTTTTCTCGCATAATCGCGTTCCGTGAGGATGCCAACAACCTTATCCTTTTTATCAATGACCATCACTGCCCCGATTTCTTTTTCCGCCATTAGCTTCAGAGCGTCAAATACCGAAGCCTCCGGCTGAATCGTCCATAGCTGCTTTGCTTTGCTCTTTAAAAGATCGATCGCTCTCTGCATGACAATACCTCCCCGTTAATTAAAAATATTCTATTGTTAATAAAAATAAATCATTGAATCATTCTTATGTTCCACGGCTTCGATGGTTTAATTATAAGGGTTAATGTTCTCGAATGTCAAGATAATTTAACTCTAAGATAGTGGAAATACTGATCGATTCCTGCGGGTGCATTCAGAGTATTTTTCTGGCAAACCTAATTTATCGTTTGCGGCAACAGATATTTTTTGTTATTCCTTCATCATGGATCAGGAAATACTATCACTTGGTAAAAACGCGCAGTATTTGGGCATTGAGCTAAACGATAAGCAGATGGCTCAATTTGATGTTTATAAAAATGAGCTTTTACAATGGAATGCCAAAACAAATTTAATTTCCGAAAATTCTTCGCAGGAAATTATCACGCGCCATTTTCTTGATTCGCTGACAGCTCTGCCATTTATTCAAAAGCCCCATGCCCGTATTATTGATGTCGGCTGCGGCGCTGGTTTCCCCGGCCTTCCCTTAAAAATAGCTCTGCCCTCTTTAAATCTTTATCTGCTGGAGACCAATCGCAAGAAAGTTTCCTTTTTAAAACATATTATTCGTCTTTTGAATCTTTCGGAAGCGGTTGTTCTTCATGACCGAGTCGAAAATATCACCAAGACTGATTCGTGGAAGGAAAAATTTGATATTTTAATTTCCCGCGCCGCCTTTAAATTGTCAGAACTTCTGCCGCAAGGAGAATTTTTTCTCGCCCCGGGAGGCAAACTGATTGCCTTGAAAGGCCCTAATGTTGATGAGGAATTTACACAGTGCTCACCAACCATAAATCAATACAAAATATCTCAATTTATTCAGTATGATATAAATGTTCCTTTTTTAGAAGCACAGCGTAAAATTATTATCGGAAAAAAGTAAAAAAACCTTCTAAAAAGAATTTTTTTATGCTAGTGCTAATAACAGTTCTTGCAAAAGAATTTATTTTTATACGCTCAATAAAATAATGAATAAAATCATATGTATAGCAAATCAAAAAGGTGGTGTTGGTAAAACCACCACCGCGATAAATTTATCTGCTTCTCTGGCAGCTGCGGAAAAAAAAACTTTACTCATCGATGGGGATTCCCAGGGTAATTCCACCACTGGGATGGGCGCGGATAGAAATCTTTTACAAACAGCTAATTTGTATCACGCTATGATCGGCCAGGTGCCGTTAGAAAAAGTAATTTTCAACACGGTGATACCGTATCTCGATATAGTACCGTCTAATCAGGATCTTATTGGACTTGAGGTTGAGTTTGTCGGTCTAGAAGCAAAAGAAATGCGGCTGCGTAATTTATTAAACGCTCTGGACAGGCATTATGATTTTATAGTAATTGATTGTCCACCGTCGCTGGGTGTTATGACTGTCAATGTTCTCGTAGCTTCCGACTATTTGATTGTTCCTTTGCAGTGTGAGTATTTCGCTTTGGAGGGTTTGGGATATTTGCTTAATACTGTAAAACTTGTAAAAGCGCAATTAAATCCTCACCTCGTCCTGGGCGGTATCCTGTTGACGATGTTTGATCAGCGTAATTTACTATCGCATCGGGTTACTGATGATGTTCGGAAACATTTTGGCAACAAGGTCTTTAAAACGGTGATCCCGCGCAATGTGCGGCTTTCGGAAAGCCCCAGCCACGGCTTACCTATTATTCTTTATGATATTAAATCGCGCGGCGCTCTGGCTTATATGGAAATGGCGCAGGAAATAATTCTAGGGGGAATGTAAATGGCACAAAAAAATGTGCTCGGCAAAGGGCTTGGCGCCATTTTTCCGGATTTGTTGAATGATTTCGACAAGAAAAAATCTGCTTTTTCCTGCGGCATTGAAGAATTACGGCCCAACCGTTATCAGCCCCGCAAAAGTTTTAATGACAACACTCAGAAGCAACTTATTGCTTCCATTAAAAACAGTGGTATCATTCAGCCGATTGTCGTCCGCAAACTGGACAATGGATATGAAATTATTGCCGGAGAACGGCGCTGGCGGGCCGCGCAGGCCGCGGGCTTAAAAGATGTGCCTATTGTTATTCGCGAAGCAACAGATATGCAAGCGGCGGAAATGTCGTTGATTGAAAATATTCAACGGGAAGAATTAAATCCTCTGGAAGAAGCAAATGCCTATGTGACGTTAATCGAAACTTTCAAACTTTCTCAGGAAGAAATTTCTTCCCGCGCAGGTAGAGATCGCTCGACCATAGCCAATACCATCCGTCTTTTGAAATTACCGGACAAAGTAAAAGTGGCTCTGGTGGAAAAAAAAATTTCTTCGGGTCATGCCCGCAGTTTATTGGCATGCAGTTCAATAGAAGAACAAATTGAGGTGCTGACTTTAATCTTAAAAAAAGATTTAAACGTCCGGGAAACGGAACGCTTAATCCAAAAAGCAAAAAATCGTCCGGCGAATAAAAAACAAGATTCTATAAAAGATCGTTTTCTGAACGATCTAGAAAAAGCATTAGCCGCAAAATTTATGGCGAAGGTTCAAATTAAGGGTTCAGCTAAAAAGGGATTGATCGAGATCCGTTATACATCGATGGATGAATTGAACCGGTTATCAGGTTTGATTCTCGATGATTTGAAATAATGTAAAGTTTTCCATACTTATCAACAAGTGTTGATAAGTATGTTTATAAGGTTGTTATAATGGATGCATTTTGGGACAAAACCATTAAAATTATTCAGGAAAAAATTAGTAAGCAAAATTTTGATACATGGATAAAACCTATCAAAATTGTTGCCATGGAAGACAAGTGTGTCCAATTGGCTGTACCCAATAAGTTTTTTAAAGATTGGCTTTTGGATAATTACGCCTCTACAATTAAACAATCCTTGCAACATGCAGCAGGTATTGACGTTGATATCGATTTTGTCCTGTCAAAAAACAAAGATCAGGAACCTGTGGCAAAGCACGCAGCACAGGCCAAGAATACGTCAGCGGCGCCAATAAGTAGAAGCAAAAACTTTTCTTTTCTAAATGATAACTATAATTTTGACAGGTTTGTGGTTGGCGCCTGCAATCAATTTGCCCACGCTGCTTCTATTGCCGTAGCCAAACAACCAGCAAAAAATTATAATCCTCTTTTTATTTATGGCGGTTCCGGCTTGGGAAAAACACATTTACTCAATGCCATCGGCCTGCTCGCCACTGCTACCCATCCGGCGCTAAATATTATGTATGTTTCCGCGGAAGAATTTATGAATGAAATGATAAATTCCATTCGTTATGACCGAATGCCTAAATTTAGAGAAAAATATCGCAATATTAGTTGCCTATTAATTGATGATATTCATTTTTTGGCGGGAAAAGACAGAACTCAAGAAGAATTTTTTCATACTTTCAACACATTGCATGATTCGGGAAAACAGATTGTCGTCACCAGTGATAAATTCCCGAAAGATATCCCTAATCTGGAAAGTCGACTGCGTTCCCGTTTTGAATGGGGACTGATTGCCGATATTCAACCTCCGGAGATAGAAACTAAAATTGCTATTATCGAAAAGAAAGTGCAGGAAAATAATATAGAGTTATCTAATAACGTCGTCTATTATATCGCGTCTCATGTGGAATCCAATATTCGTGAATTGGAAGGATTTTTAGTTAGAATAGGCGCTTATTCATCTCTTACCGGTAGGGAAATTGATATGGATTTAGTCAAAGAAGTATTAAGCAGTCTGGTTAAGCACAATAAAAAAGGTGAAGTAAGTATTGAAGAAATAATTAAAGTTATAGCTGGAAAATTAAACATCAAAATATCCGACATAAAAGCTCATAATAAAAATAAAAATATTGTCTTCGCCCGGCAAATTGCCATGTATTTGGCTAGAAAATTAACTAATCATTCTTTTCCTGATATCGGTCAAAAAATCGGTGGGCGGGATCATTCAACGGTTATCTATGCCAATAATAAAATATTAAACAGTATTAAAGTAGATTCTAAATTAAAAATTTTAATTCAAGAAACAGAGGATATTTTAATCCACAAATCATAAACTTTTTTATATCATTCTATAAACAGGTGATGGCTATTTTAAATTACTACAATTGTTATAAAAAATTTAATAATCAACATATCCACAACTCTTACTATTAATACTATTTATTTAAATATAAGAAAACTAATAAGAGAAAGAATAGGAACAAGGAGGAAATATGGAATTTAAAATAAACAGAAACACCTTTCTTGATGGTATTCAAAAAACTTTAGGTATTGTAGAAAAAAAGACAACAATACCAATTTTGAATAATGTTCTTTTAAAAGCGGAGGCCAATAAACTGAAAATAATTGCTACCGATAGAGAAATAAGTTTAATTTCCGATTATGATGCGGAAGTGGCGGAAAAAGGTGAAATAACTGTTTCAGCAAAAAAAATATATGAGATGGTCAGGGAAATTCAAGGTGAAGTTGTTTCTTTTACTCAAAAAAATAATATTGTAAAAATTTCATGTCAGAGGGCTTTTTATAAAATACCGGGTTTACCGGCAGAAGATTTCCCCAGTATTGTAGATGATCAGGATGTTAAACTTTTTAAAATCAAGGGAATGGTAATTAAAGATCTCATTAACAAAACAGCATTTGCCATGGCTACAGACGAAACGAGAAAAAACTTAAATGGTGTTTTATTAGAAGCAGGCATGGATGGGGCGAATCATTTACTGCGGATGGTAGCTACTGACGGCCATCGTTTGGCACTGGCTAAAGGTTTTACTTCTGAGCCTTCTTTGAAGACAGGAAAAGGAATTATTATTCCCCGTAAAGGTTTAATGGAAGTAAAAAAAATTATTGATGAAAATGAAGATGTTCATATTGGTCTGCATAAAAATATGTTTGTTGTGAAAACAGAAAACACTCTTTTAAAGGTTGGTTTAGTTGATGCGGATTATCCTGATTATAAAAAAGTAATTCCTGCGGAAAAAGGAATTAGTGTTACTCTGGAAAGAGAATCTTTCCTGCATGCCTTAAAAAGAATGAGCGTAGTATCTTCAGAACGATATGGTGGTGTGATTCTTTCTTTTTCAGAAGGTAAATTAACTCTTAATTCGACTAATCTTGATGTCGGTGAAGCAACGGAAGAAATAGATATAGCCTATAGCGGTGACGTTATTGATAGTGGTTTTAATGTGAACTATTTGATCGATGCTATATCGGTTATTAATAAAGATAATATTGTTTTTGAAGTCGGTACGGGCTTAAAACCGTCAATGATAAAACAGGATGAGGATGATAGTTATTTGTGTATAATTATGCCCTTAAAAATCTAGTAACAGAGAGGAAGTTTAAAAATCAGATATGACACATAAGTATGATGCGGATAGTATTAAAGTTTTAGAAGGTCTGGAGGCTGTGCGCAAAAGGCCTGCTATGTACATAGGTTCCACAAGCAAAGAAGGTCTTCATCATCTGGTTTATGAAGTTGTTGATAACAGCATTGATGAAGCGGCAGGCGGTTATTGCGATACAATCACAGTCAAAATAAGAGTGGATAATAGCATTGTCGTTGATGACAATGGGCGCGGCATTCCTATAGACATTCATAAAACGGAAGGTGTGTCGGCAGCGGAAGTTGTTATGACCAAGCTGCATGCCGGCGGTAAATTCTCTAACGATTCTTACAAAATATCCGGTGGTCTGCATGGCGTCGGCGTTTCCGTTGTTAATGCCCTGTCTAAATCCTGCGAACTGGAAGTAAGACGCGATGGCAATGTTTATACACAATTTTATACACGCGGCGTTCCCAATGGACCGTTGGAAATGGTGGGTAAGACCCGCGGAAAGGGAACCAAAGTAACATTTTTACCCGATGATGAAATATTTGAAGAAACTGAATTCAGTTTCGATATTATTGCGAATCGTTTGCGCGAATTGGCTTTTTTAAACTCCGGCGTCAAAATTAATTTAATAGACGAACGAACCGGCAAACAAAATGAATTTTTTTATAAAGGCGGTATAGTCTCCTTTGTTGAATATATTAACCGCAATAAAAAAGTTTTACATAAAAACCCGATTTTTATTTCCGGCGCCAAAGAAGATTGTTCCGTGGAAGTTGCCCTGCAGTACAATGAAACTTATCTTGATAATATTTTTGCTTTTGCCAACAGCATTAACACAACGGAAGGTGGCACGCATTTGATCGGTTTCCGATCGGCGCTCACCCGCGTCTTCAATAATTACGCCACTAACAATAAAATAATCAAAGACGGCAAGGAGTCCCTGCGCGGCGAAGATTTAAGGGAGGGATTGGCCTGCGTCATCAGCGTTAAAGTCAAAAATCCGCAGTTTGAAGGCCAGACTAAAACCAAGCTGGGCAACTCCGAAGTGCGCGGCCTGGTGGAAGGCATAGTTTACGAAAAGATTGGCAGTTACCTTGAGGAAAATCCGTCTGTCGCTAAACAAATACTGAATAAATGCATGGATGCGGCGCGCGCCCGGGAAGCAGCCAGACGCGCGAGGGAATTGACTCGTCGTAAAAGTGCTCTGGAAGTTGGCGCTCTGCCGGGCAAACTGGCCGATTGTCAGGAAAAAGATCCGGCGCTTAGCGAAATATATCTGGTGGAAGGAGATTCCGCCGGTGGTTCGGCCAAACAAGGGCGGGACCGTAAGAATCAGGCTATTCTGCCCTTGCGCGGTAAGGTATTAAACGTGGAGAAAGCCCGTTTTGATAAAATGCTGCAAAATGAAGAAATCAAAGTTATGGTCACCGCTTTGGGAACCGGTATCGGTACCGATGATTATGACGTCAGCAAACTGCGGTATCACAAGGTTATTATCATGACCGATGCCGATGTCGATGGTTCTCATATACGCACACTTCTTTTGACCTTCTTCTTCCGGCAGATGCGGGAGTTGATTGAAAGGGGCTATTTGTTTATCGCTCAGCCGCCGCTGTTTAAAGTTGTGGAGAAAAAGCAGGAATTCTATATCCAGAATGAAGACCAGATGAAAAACTACATTCTGGAAAATGGCGTGGAAAAAGTAAAACTAGTCATGGGCGACGGTACTCCATTTCCGGTAACCGGAAATAAATTATTGGGTCTGATTAAGAAGGTGATGCGGATTGAAGACCTGCTGGATAGATTTGAAAAGGAAGGACGCGACAGAAATCTGATCCGTATATTGGCCGGTGATCCTACATTGACAGACGATAGTTTTAAAAATGAAAAAGCGCTTTCGTCCATCGCGAAAAGAACAGGCAAAGCACTGGGTGAAAGCTTTGCCGATTTTGAAATTGAACAGGACGAGGATCACGGTGGGTTCAAAATAGGTTTTAATCTGAAGAAGAACGGGCAAATCTTTCCCTCCTGTCTGAACCGGGAAGTCTTCCGCACGCCGCAATTCGCGGATATAAGGTCATTGCTGGACCATGTTTCCATTATGGGCGAGGCTCCTTACAGCGACAAGGGTGAAGAATCCTCAACGCCTGTCATTCTGGAGAGTTCCAAGGCCCTCGTGGATCATATTGTCAATTTGGGCAAGAAAGGACTGGCCGTCCAGCGTTACAAAGGCCTGGGTGAAATGAACCCCGAACAGTTATGGGAAACCACGATGAATCCGGAAAAACGCACACTTCTGCAGGTGGGCGTTGAAGATGCGGTCTTGGCCGATGAAATCTTTACCACTCTCATGGGCGATCAGGTCGAACCGAGGCGTGATTTTATATATCAAAATGCTCTTTATGTTTCCAACTTGGACATTTAGAAAATACTTTTAGATTAATGATTTTGCCGGCTGAAAATCAGCCAGCTTTTTATTGAGAGAGGATGAAACAAAATGGAACGTGATATCCACCACAAGCAAACGCTGGTGAATATAGAAGACGAAATGAAAAAATCCTACATGGATTACGCCATGAGCGTTATTATTGGCAGGGCAATCCCCGATGTGCGTGATGGCCTCAAACCGGTACACCGCCGGATATTGTATGCCATGTATGAAATGGGCAACCGCCATAACAAACCTTACAAAAAATCCGCCCGTATCGTCGGTGATATCATGGGTAAATATCATCCGCATGGCGATGCGGCCATTTATGATACGCTGGTGCGTATGGCGCAGGATTTTTCTCTGCGTTACATGCTGGTGGACGGCCAGGGTAACTTCGGTTCCATTGATGGCGACCCGCCCGCGGCCATGCGTTATACGGAAAGCCGTTTGGCGCGCATTGCCGATGAAGTGCTGGCCGATTTAGAAAAAGACACAGTTGATTACGTGCCCAACTATGATGAGTCTCTGCAGGAGCCGTCGCTTCTGGCGTCCAAGATACCGCTGCTGCTGCTCAATGGAACATCCGGCATCGCTGTTGGTATGGCGACCAATATTCCGCCCCATAATCTGAAGGAAATTATCAATGGCACCATCGCTAGCATTAAGAATCCTGATATTACCATTGAACAACTTATGCGTCATATTCCGGGTCCAGATTTTCCAACGGCCGGATTTATCAATGGCCGGGAAGGAATTCTTGCTGCCTATAAAACGGGACGCGGCATCATCCGCATCCGGGCGCGTTCTCTCATTGAAAAGAACGCCCGTAACGATAAAGAAACCATAGTCATTACAGAACTGCCTTATCAGGTCAACAAGGCTATGCTGATCGAAAAAATATCGGAACTGGTACGCGATAAAAAGATAGCCGGCATTTCCGATTTGCGGGATGAATCCGATCGCGAAGGCATCCGTGTAGTCATCGAGCTCAAGCGGGATGAAAATTCGGCCATCATCCTCAACCAGCTTTATAAATTCACGCAAATGGAAATCTCCTTAGGCATCATCATGCTGGCAATATCCGAAGGCCGTCCACAGGTTTTCAACCTTAAAGAAGTTCTCGAGAAATTCATCAGCTTCCGCCGGGATGTTGTCGTGCGACGCACTCGATTTGATCTGGCGCGTGCGCAGGAAAGAGCCCATATTTTAGAAGGTTTGATTATTGCTTTAAATAATATTGACGCAATCATTAAAGTCATCAAGGCGTCGAAGAATCCTGCGGAAGCAGCAGTGCAATTATGCGCAAAGTTCAGTTTGTCGGAAATTCAGGCCAAAGCCATTCTGGAGATGAGACTGCAACGTCTGACCGGTTTGGAACGAGCCAAGATCGACGAGGAATACGCCGAAGTGACGGCCCTGATTGCCCACCTGAACTCCATTCTGGCCGATCCGCAAAAAATTATGCAAGTTATCATTGATGAACTGAATGAAATTAAGGAGCGTTATGGTGATGAACGCCGCACGGAAATTGTCGCCAGCTCGGAAGATATCAATATTGAAGATATGATTGTGGAAGAAGATGTGGTCGTGACGATATCCCATGCCGGCTATATCAAGCGCAACGCCGTGAGCCTGTATAAGAGCCAGCACCGCGGTGGTCGCGGCAAGATGGGCATGGGGACCAAGGAAGAAGATTTTGTGGAAAAAATCTTTATTGCCTCCACACATCATTACCTTCTTGTCTTCACCAGCGCAGGTAAAGTGCATTGGTTGAAAGTGTATCAGATACCTCAGGCAGGCCGTGCGGCCAAAGGCAAGGCTATGGTCAATCTGGTTAACCTGGCGCCGGGTGAAAGTGTTCGCGCAACATTGCCGGTAAAGGAATTTGTTGATGATAAATATATTGTGATGGTCACTAAAAAGGGCACTATCAAGAAGACGGAACTCACTGCTTATGCCAATCCGCGTTCCGGCGGCATCATCGCCATTTCCATAGACGAGGGTGATGAACTGGTTGATGTTCAGTTAACGATGGGAAATCAGGATGTCTTTATAGCGACTAGGATGGGTATGGCCATTCGTTTCAAGGAAGACGATGTACGTGATATGGGCAGAACAGCCCGCGGCGTGCGCGGTATTAACCTGGACGAAGGCGATGAAGTGATAGGTGTGGATATTCCCGCCCAGAACACTTTTATGCTCACTGTTTCTGAAAATGGGTTTGGCAAGTGTACGCCGATTGATGAATACCGTGTGCAATCCCGCGGCGGCAAAGGAACGATCAATTTGAAAACGGTGGAAAAAGTGGGCAATGTTTCCGGAGTTTTGCAGGTTGTCGGTGAAGAAAATATCATGTTGATTAGCAACGCGGGCAAAGTGATCCGGCTGAAGGTACAGGAAATACCGGTGAATCATCGCGTCACGCAGGGCGTGAAACTTATTGAATTGGATCCGGAAGAAAAACTTGTCGGCGTCGCTCGCACTACTTCTGAATCCGAAGGACGTGATGATGATACTAATGGCAATGATGAAGCTGATGTGACGGCAGAAGAAAACGAGACACCCGAAGAAGATTAAAATAGCATTTAAAAGATAGATGATTAAAAAGGGCGTAGTATGGCGCCCTTTTTTATTAGAGAGACGCTTGTTGAATACCACATATTGAGTTATAATCTACGCATGCCCAATTACAAATTCTTTGACCATACAGCCGATATTGGCATCGAAATATCAGGGCGGACAAAAAAAGATCTGTTTGCCAATGCCGCCTATGCAATGTTTGATATTTTAATAGACAATAATGAAAGTAAAATCAAATCAACCGAAAAGACACAAAAGGGGCAAAAAACAATTACTGTGAAAGGGTCGGATGTGGAAGACCTGCTGATTAATTTTCTGCGGGAACTTCTTTACTTGTTTAACGGCACGGGCTGGGTGGTTAGTCACTGCGAGATTATAGAGTGTGGTAATAAAAGACTGAAGGCGCGATTAATTGGCGAGCCATACAATAAAAAGAAGCATTCGATTAAATCAGAAATTAAGGCGGTAACCTATTCTGGCTTGAGCGTGGTAAAACAAAAGTCAGGCTGGAGGGCCAGGGTGATTTTTGATGTCTGACATTAAATTGGAAAAGATAGACGCTAACCGCTGGCTACTTCCCCAAACAGGGGGAATGAAGGTGCCCGGAATTATCTACGCCAATGAAAAAATCTATCAGCTTTTAAAAGGCGATGAAAGCGCCCGGCAAGTGGCCAACGTCGCGCATTTGCCCGGCATAGTTAATTATTCGCTGGCGATGCCGGATGTCCACTGGGGCTATGGTTTTCCTATCGGTGGTGTGGCGGCATTTGATCTTGACGGCGGCATTATTTCTCCGGGCGGTGTCGGCTACGATATCAATTGTGGCTGCCGTTTGATGATTACTAAGTTATCTCTGGGAGATATTAAAAGCAGGCTCAGCGATTTAACAACAGCTTTGTATCAGCATATACCTTCCGGCGTAGGTTCCACTGGCTCAGTTAAATTGTCAGGCAAAGATCAAAAAAAGGTACTGGAAGAAGGCGCTAAATGGGCGGTTAAAGCCGGATTTGGTTTACAGGAAGATTTGGAAACTACAGAAGACGGAGGTACAATTGCTGGGGCTGATCCCGATCAAGTGTCAGCTCGCGCGCTGGAGCGGGGCAAGCAGCAACTAGGCACACTGGGTTCCGGCAATCATTTTCTGGAAATTGAAGTTGTGCAGGAAATATTCGATGAAGCCGCAGCGCTGGCTTTTGGTTTGCGCAATGGGCAGATTGCCGTTATGATTCATACGGGTTCGCGCGGCTTGGGTTATCAGATTTGTGATGATTATTTGGCGTTGATGGTCAAGCATGCACACGAAACAGGCATTGTACTGCCGGACAGACAATTGGCCTGCGCTTATATCGATTCAGCAAGAGGAAAAAATTATCTGGCGGCCATGGCTTGCGGCGCCAATTACGCCTGGGCTAACCGGCAATTGGTGATGCATCGCACGCGGGAGATATTTGAAAAAAACCTGCGGATGGCGCCGCGGGAGTTGGGAATGCGGTTGATTTACGATGTCTGCCATAACATTGCCAAGATAGAAGAATTCAGCATTCAAGGAAAAATGAAGAAACTTTGTGTCCACCGCAAGGGAGCGACTCGCGCGTTTCCTGCAGGACATGATGCGGTGCCCGCGCGCTATAAAAGTGTCGGCCAGCCGGTGCTTATTCCTGGTGATATGGGGAGCGGCTCTTATGTGCTGGTTGGTCAAGAAAAAGCGATGGAAGAGACTTTCGGCAGTGCCTGTCATGGAGCGGGACGGGTGATGAGCCGGACGCAGGCAACCAAAGTGAGTCAGGGACGCTCCATCAGCCGGGAACTTGCAGATCAGGGAGTTTTAGTTATGGCTTCCAGCAAGGGGACTTTAAGGGAAGAAATGCCGGAGGCGTATAAAAATTTGCAGGATGTCGTGCAGGTAATGCATGAATCGGGCATTGCAAAAAAGGTAGCACGGCTTAAATCGCTTTCTTGCATCAAAGGGTAAGTGCCAAGACGGCCTTTATTCGGCTACCTTTGTTGGCAGTGTCATCGGCTTCCTCAACGTATTCGTAATACGCCTGCTGAGCCTCCTCCTTGCCGCCGCGGTATCCTTTTGAATGCGACTTGGCAATAAAATTAAAAAACTCTCTCGTCTGTCATTCCGGGCTTGACCCGGCATCCAGAAAATACTTTTAATGGAACTGTCTTGTGGAAATAATTATGGAGCTGTTGTAAGAAGAGTTAAAATATTTCCGGGAGAGCAAAATGACCGAAATCATTTTTGATAAAGATGAAGATTGGAAAAACAGAATACTGTGCAGTGATGAATCATGTATCGGCACTATTGGTTCAGATAGTAGATGCAGGGAGTGCGGTAAAATTTATGAGGGCAACCTTACGGAAGGTTACAAAAAAGAAAACTCTCAAACGATAACGATAAAAGAACAAAAACAAGTTTCGGTGGATATGAAATCTGATGATGATTGGGATAAAAGAGTATTGTGCAGTGACGAATCCTGCATCGGCACCATAGGGTCCGACGGCAAGTGCAAGGAGTGAGGGAAACCGCTGTAAACATAAATGACAAGTAACGATTTTACAAAAAATCCTTATTAAGATAAAATTAAAATATGACTGTTGAAAAAACAAAAACAACAAGTAGATTGCTATTTATTTTCCGATGCATTCCTAGATGCGTGCGCAAGGGATTATTCATAATCTTCTTCTCTCTTTTTTATCATCTTGGTTTAAAAAACCGCTTGATCACCCTGCACAATCTGCTGCGTTCTTTTCCGGAGAAGGACACAAAGGAAATAATCAGAATCGCCAAAGGGGTCTATCGCCATTTTGCCATTGTGGCCGCTGAATTTTTCGACATGCCTTATATTAACAAAGAAAATATTCACAAATGGGTTGAGATCGAAGGTCTGGAAAATTTTCAGGCGGCCATTGCCCGAGGGAAAGGCGTCCTGTCCATAGTTGCTCATTTTGGCAACTGGGAGCTAATGACTATCGCTGTTCCTATCTGCCTACAACCAATGTACATAGTTTACCGTCCGCTGGATAATCCGGTTATTGATAATATGGTTGAATATGTGCGGACAATGAATGGGAATGTCCTGATTCCCAAAGGTGGATCAGGGAAACGGGTTATGGAATTACTAAAAGAGAATCAGGCGATAGGCATTCTCAGTGACCAGAACGTCGCTAAGTCTGAAGGTGTTTTTGTTGATTTTTTCGGCCGTCCAGCTTGCACCGGTGTCGGACTTGCGGTTATGGCCATGCGCTCCGGCGCGCCCGTGGTTCCGGCTTTCATGGCCAGGCAGAAATCGGGCAGATACAAGTTTATCATAAAACCTGCTATTGATGCTGTTTGTACGGACGATTATGAAGCGGACTTGCAGGTAAACACTCAGCGCTTCACAAAAATCGTCGAAGAAATTGTTCGCGAATATCCGGACCAATGGTTTTGGTTTCACCAGAGATGGAAAACTAAGAAATACCAAAAATAGAAATGGTTTTAGCGTTCAGATCTCTTCAAGCTTCTTGCCATGTAGATTCAACGCCTCATTTTCCGTTGGTGTGAGAGGTGGGAGTTGAATTGACTCAAAAAGCACGTTGGGAAATGCCATAACCTTGTTCCAAGCTTCAATTATGAATTTGGATTCAGCATGAACACGTATGAACTCGGCGCGAAGATTCGCATTCATGTATGCCTCAACGAATGCTTGGCGTACTTTGGGCTCAAGATAGAGGCAATTCTTTGCCCACCAAGACTGACAAGCGATGATTGCATTTTCTGACTCAATTGTTCCTGTGACTAATGCACGCCATTGTGTGAACGCTTCTTGGTGTGCTTGCAAGCGACGATCTAAAGATGCGGTACGCAATTGGTGGCGAGCCCTCAACTCTTCAAGAAGAGCACTGTACTCATGACGAACACTTTCCACTTCTCGAGTAATTGATGCGATGTCTTCTTTTGTTGCTAGGTTTTTACCCTTCTCAGAAAAATAGGTAGGAAAGTAGTACTTGATTACAAGCGAGAAAACCCCAACAGCGAATAACGCACCTAAACTAAAAGACCCAACTAGATTCATAAGTGCCTCCAGTTTGCTTAATGATCAACGAGTATTCGAATCTCCGCCTTGTCCAGATTTATCAGATTCAACCTGCAAGTTTTAGTGCGCTGTGCTTCTGAAACTTGGGTCTCAAATCCCGCGTCGCTTCGCTCCTGGGATAATTCGACTAACGCTTTAAACTTCATCCCGACGAGTCGGGATTCGTTTTCAGCGAGTTTCACTAAAATTCGTAAAGCTTTGAGCCGGGTATAACCGCAAAAGAATTTTTCATCAGCACATCAATGGCCTTTTCCGGGTTGTCGAAGCGGAAGATAATGACGGCGTTCTGGCCACTTTTTTCCACGAAGGCGTAAAGGTATTCCACGTTGATGCCTTCCTTGGAAACAACTTCCATAATGCTGTGCAAGCCGCCCGGTTTGTCGGGAACTTCCACGGCGACAACAGGGGTTTTGCTGACGCGAAAACCGTTATCCTTGAGCACTGTATTTGCTTTTTCGACATCATTGACAATCAAACGTAGAATGCCGAAATCAACCGTTTCGGCCAGTGACAGAGTTCGAATATTGATGTTGGCGTCCTTGAGCACGCGTGTCGCGTGCTCAAGTGTGCCGGGTTTATTTTCCAGAAAAACAGATATTTGTTCAACTTTCATCGTAACCCCCTTATGGATTAATCAATAGCGGCGCTTATCAATAATTTTCGCCCCTGTTTTTAGAGTATTGGGTTCGACAAGTTTTACGCGCGCGCCGATGCCCAGATAATCCTTCATGTCCTTGAGAATTCTTTTTTCAATTTTCTGCAGTTCCTTGACGCTGCCGGAATCGCTGAATATCTTTTCGTTGACTTCCACCTGCAAGTCAAGAGAATCCAGCGCGCCTACTTTATCAACGATGATTTGATAATTAGGGTTCAATCCTTCGATATCAACTAAAATAGCTTCAATTTGCGAAGGGAAAATATTGACGCCGCGGATGATCAGCATGTCGTCGCTTCTTTTCAAAACCTTTTCCATTTTGACGTGACTGCGGCCGCAGCGGCACGGTTCGTTAATCAGGCGCGATATGTCGCCTGAGCGGTAACGGACAAGCGGATTGGCTTCTTTGGTGAGGGTTGTGAAAACCAGTTCGCCTTCGGTTCCCTCGGGCAGCACTTCGCCGGTTTGGGGATTGATTGTTTCGACGATAAAATGATCTTCAAAAAAATGCATTCCGTTGCGTCCTTCCAGACATTCCATCGCCATGCCCGGGCCTATAACTTCCGATAAACCATATAGGTCCAGCGCGGTTATGCCAAAAGCTTTTTCAATTTCATCACGCGTTGCGTTGTTCCAAGGTTCAGCTCCGAAAATACCCACGCGCAGTTTCAAGGATTTCATATCCAGGCCAAGAGCCTTGCCTTCTTCGGCCAGATGCAGCGCGTATGAAGGTGTTGAACAAATTACAGTCGGCCCGAAATCTTGCAAAATCATGATTTGCCTTTTGGCGTTTCCTCCCGACATGGGAATAACACTGGCACCGATTTTTTCCGCGCCATAATGCAGTCCCAGACCGCCGGTGAACAATCCGTAACCGAAGGCGTTATGAATAATATCGTTTTTTGTGATACCCGCGGCGACAAGACAGCGCGCGATCAGGTCCGACCATGTTTCAATATCGCGTTTGGTATAACCGAAAACTGCAGATTTTCCGCTTGTGCCGGAAGATGCATGCAAACGAACAATGTTACTCATGGGCACGGAAAATAAACCGAAGGGATAGTTATCGCGAAAATCATTTCTGGTGATGAAGGGAAGTTTTTTCATGTCGGTAATGGATTTTATATCGTCGGGTTTGACTTTGGCGGCATCAAAAGATTTTTTATAAAAGCCCACGGTATGGTAAACTCGTTCCAAAACCTGTTGTAATCTTTTGACCTGCAAGGCTTTTATTACTTCACGGGGCATGGTTTCAAATTCTTCATTGTAGATCATGGCGGTGCCTCCCTATCGTTTTTTAACGGATACCAAATTCGAAAGAAGTCTAACAAAACTTTATGCCTCTGGCAAGAAGCTTTCTACGAAAAAGAAGATCTTATGCGGGCTTTTGCCGTAAATAAATATCGGCAAGGAGAATCCCTAAGACGGTTTTAGCGTCGATTATTTCGCCATTTTTTAATAAATCCCGCGCTTGAGAAAAACTAGCAGGCATTATTTCAATGAATTCATCTTCATCGGGAGTAAGCGGCGCGCTGAAAAGATCAAGAGCTAGAAAAAAATACATAAATTCATTGCAGTATCCCGGCAGTAAGTAGCCTTCAAAAAGTTTAATAAGAGTTTTAGCTTTAAAGCCGGTTTCTTCGGCCAGTTCTCTTTGGGCGCAGACAGCGGGGGATTCTTCTAAATTATCCAGCGATCCGGCCGGAATCTCCAGAAGATTTTTTTTAACTGCGGTGCGGTATTGTTTGATTAGAATTAATTCGTTCTTATCGTTGATGGCGACAATGGCGACGGTAGGGTTGTGGTTTATCCAGCTTTGTTTTATTGATTTGCCGTTGGGCAAATCAACTTCTTCTTCCCGGACATCGAAAATTTTACAGTGGTACACTAAAGATGATTTATTTTTTTTCATCAACGCGTCGCTTAATTCAGTTGGTCTTGATTATGGATAACAAATATTTTTCAATTTCTTCTTTCGGCAGAGCTCCCGTAACTTGTTTAACAAGCTTTCCTTCCTTAAAGAAAAGCATGGTCGGAATACTGCGAATTCCATATTGCGAAGCGGTATGCGGATTTTCATCAACGTTCAGCTTGACGACCTTTACTCCATTGGCATAATCGGAAGCCAGCTCGTCGATTATTGGTGATAAAGTCCGGCAGGGAGCGCACCAAGGTGCCCAGCAATCCACAAGAACCGATGCATCGGAAGTCAGTACTTCGCGGGTAAAGGTATTATCCGTTACCTCGAAAGCCGTTATTTTTTGTTGAGAGATTACCAGCGGTTCATGACATTTGCCGCATATGGGTTTTTGATTTAAACGATCCTCAGGCATTCTATTTTTTGTGCCGCATTTAAGACATGGAATTATTAAATCATCTAATGATGAGCCACATTTGCCGCAGACAGACCGGCCCTGTAATTTCTTTTGAGGTATTCTGTTTTTTGTTCCGCAATTGAGACAGCGGATAATTACGTTATCAGGCATATTAATCAAACCTCGTCGTTATTATCTCTTTTTTGTCGTAAAAAGGCAAATTATAAAGCAACGCTGACAGCTATAGGCTTAAGTATGCGAATGAGTTCCGAGGAGGGCATACACGCCAGTAAACCGCGGCTGCCGGCGTTAATAAATATTTCCGGCAAATCAGCCAGTGTCTTTTCCATGTAAACCGGCATTACTTTTTTTGTGTCGAAAGGCGACGTGCCACCGACTTTATAACCCGTGTGTTTTTCCGCGATTGCCGGATTGCAAGGTGAAATCGACTTTACGCCAATAATGCGGGCTAGTGTTTTTGTGGAGACTTCTTTGTCGCCGTGCATCAATATAATCAGAGGCTTGCCTGTTTCATCCTCCATTATCAGCGTTTTAATAACGAGGTGCTCGTCCACCATCAGTTTACCCGCCGCTGTTTTCGTTCCTCCCCTTTCTTCGTATGGGTAAGTATGCAGAGTAAAATCAGCCCTTTGCGCTTTCAGGGCTAAAATAGCAGGTGTTGTCGGGATTTTTTCTTTAGTCATTAGAAATTATAATAACAATTAAAACTAAAAAAGCAATATATGCTGGAGTAAATCACGGGTGTAACACCCTCCACTTTGTGGGATAATTCAACTTACACATTTCAGTGCACTACGTTTCTGAAATATGAGTTTCATTAATTTTTTTGATTCATTTTCTTGATTTTACTTTTATTTTAAGTTATTTGTGCAAAACATCTCTTTAACGGGGAGAACTTAATTGCAAATAAATCCTAGCGCGAAACATAAACTTATCCGCAATTCCGTGCGGCATTTTGCGGAAACAGAACTTGCTCCTATTGCCGCCGAAATAGACCGCAATGCCGCATTTCCCCTCAATGTCATTGCAAAAATGAAAAAACTTAATTATTTCGGCCTGCAGGTGCCGAAGGAATTCGGCGGAGCGGCTATGGATTCCATCAGCGCGGCGATAGTTATGGAAGAAAATTCCCGTGTATGCGCGGCGGTCGGTTTGTGCGTTGCCGTGCACAATGGAGTTGCTGTTTATCCCTTTCTCCAGTTTGCCACACCGGAGCAAAAAAAACATTATTTGCCTAAATTGGCCAGCGGTGAAATTATCGGCGCTTTCAGCTTGACCGAAGCCAATGCCGGTTCCGATTCCGCCAGCGTAGAAACAACAGCGGTAAAGAAAAATCATGAATACATATTGAACGGCACGAAAATATTTGTCACCAACGGCGGGGTTTGTGATCTGGCCTTAATTTTCGCTCTTACCAATACCGATCAGACACGCCTGCAGAGCAGTGTTTTCATTGTGGAGAGCTGTTTTTCCGGTTTTTTACGCGGTGAACTGGAAGATCTTTGCGGTATGCGTGCCAATCCCGTTTCCTCACTGTTTCTGGAAGATTGCCGTGTGCCGGAAAAAAATCTTTTAGGGAAACTGGGCGATGGAATGAAAATAGGTATGACTACACTCGATAACGGCCGTATAGGCGTTGCTGCGCAAGCTCTCGGTATCGCCCAAGGAGCCTTTGAGGCCGCGGTCAAATACGCCAAGGAAAGACAACAATTTAAAAAGCCCATTGCTTCACTCCAGACAATTCAAAATTATATTGCTGATATGGCCACAGAAATTGCCGCCGCGCGCCTGCTTTTGTATCAAGCCTGTTCTTTGAAGGACGAAGGAGCGCCCTTTGGCTGTGAAGCGGCGATGGCGAAACTTTACTGTAGTCAGATCGCATCAAAGGTTACTTCGATGGCCGTGCAAATTCACGGTGGCTATGGATACAGTAAGGAATACGATGTGGAAAGATATTTCCGTGACGCTAAGGTTACGGAAATTTATGAAGGCACCAGCGAAATTCAGCGCCTGGTCATTGCGCGCTCAGTGCTGTCTCAATTGACTTTTTAGAAAATTATGTTGAATCTCGTAGTTTGTTTAAAACAAGTTCCCATGGTAACGGAACTGCCGTGGGATGAAAAAACTGGCACGCTCAGACGCGATCTTGCGGCGGGAATGATGAATCCGGCCTGCAAGCACGCTCTGGAAGCCGCCCTGCAAATCAAAGAAAAATTTTCCGCGAAAATCACTGCCATAACCATGGGGCCGCCAGCTTCAGAAGAAGTCCTGCGTGAAGCGCTGGCTTTGGGCGCCGATGAAGGAATCCTGATTTGCGACAAGCTCCTTGCCGGGTCGGATACCTACGTCACCTCCTTAATTTTAACAGCGGCAATAAAAAGGGAATGTCCAAAATTTGATCTTATCCTTTGTGGCGCCTACACCGCAGATAGTGAAACCGCGCAGGTCGGCCCTCAATTAGCGGAGGAATTGGATTTACCCGCGGCCGCCTATGTTGAAAAGCTGGAAATTCACGGCCGTATATTACGCGTTCGCCGGCTTGTGGATAATTTCCGCGAAACACTGGAGATGGAATTTCCGGCTTTAGTAACTGTGTCCATGGAAAATTATAAACCCCGCTACACGGAGCTGATGGGTTTGGAAAAGGCGTTTGTCGAAAATGACGTTATTGTCCTTGGCGCAGCGGCTCTGGGCATAAACGCTTCGTTATTTAAAAATAAGGGCTCGCGCACCAAAGTGCGCAAAGTCTTTTTGAGAAAAGCGCAGAAAGAAAACGTGATTTTGCAGGGAACGGCGTCCGCTGTGGTTACTGAATTTCTCAATAAATATCAAAGGAAAATCAGCACGGCAATAGGCAAATCTATTGAGGAAAAAAAGCTCAATGATGAAGAGTAAGAAAAAAAGTATCTGGGTATTCGGCGATTACCGCAACTATTATCAAAACCGTGTAACTCTGCAATTGCTTTCCAAAGCGGTGGATCTTGCTCAAACGATCAACGCGGAAGTGTGTGCGCTGATTTTCGGTCATGAAATCGACGAATGGATTATGGAATATACGGCGCACGGAGCGGATCGAATTCTCGCGATCGATGATCCTGCCTTAAAGAGCTACAGCACGGAAAGATATTTGGCGATCATCGAAAATTTGGCTAAAGAAAGAGATCCGGAAATTATTCTGATAGGGGCAACTGACTTTGGCCGTGAATTCGCGCCTCGGCTGGCCAAGCGGTTGAAGACCGGTTTATCCGCTGATTGCGTGGGGCTCGATATTAGCCAAGACGGATTATTGCTGCAGATAGCTCCTTCTTTTGGCGGCAACATGCTGGCCGAAATCGTTACGGAATTCCATCGTCCCCAGATGGCCACGGTGCGGCCGGGAACATTTAAAGAAATACCGCACAATTATACAAGAAAGGCTTTGGTTGAACGCTTGCCCTTGATGAAAAAACTGCCGAAGTCGCGTGTTCGTCTTGTGGAGTATGAACGTTCTGTAGAGAAAGAACATACTATTGAAAATGCTTCCGTCATAGTATGCGGAGGCCGCGGTATGGGCAACAAAGAGAAGTTCAAAAAGCTGCATGATTTGGCTAAGCTTTTGGGAGGCGATGTCGGCGCCACCAGGCCGGTAGTTTATGCCGAATGGGCTGACCACGGGGCTCTGGTGGGACAGGCAGGCAAACATATCAAACCGAAAATTCTTTTTTCCTTCGGCATCAGCGGCGCCATTCAACATACGGCAGGTTTGGGCGAAGCTGATTTTATTATTGCCATCAATAAAAACCCGCAGGCGACGATGATGAAAATGGCCGATGTCGCAATCGTTGCCGACGCCAGCGACGTCCTCAAGACACTCATTAAAGAACTGAAAAAACGAATCAGAGAATAATCTTTTTTATAGAGGAGAGGTTTATGATTAAGTCCAGACTTTGTGATTTAATCGGAATTAAATATCCCATTATTCAGGCAGGGATGGGACCTTTCAGCAACAATAATCTTTGTGTGGCATCAGCCAACGCCGGCGTTCTGGGGCTTCTCTCCACCAGCGGCCTTTTTTCCAAATTCGATCAGCCCTGGATCTACAAAGCCTTTGTGGATAGCGGAGAGGCTGACTTTGATGATGATATTCCCACAGTGCTGGAAAAGGTGCTGAAAAGGACCTACCGTTTGGTCAAGGACAAGGGCGGTATTTTCGGCATCAATGTTATGGTATCAGCCGAAATCGTCGAATACGCGCATATTATGATCGACACGGCCATTAAGGTCATAAAAGAAAATCCCGAGATGAAGAATAACTTCAAAGTGATCTTTACGTCCGCCGGTGATCCTGTCGGCTGGAAAGACAAGATTAAGGGCGCCGGATTCACCTGGATGCACGTCGTGCCTTCCGTCAAGGGAGCCATACGCTGTAAGAAAGCGGGCGTTGATGTGATTGTTGCCTCTGGACACGAAGGCGGATTCCATACATCATGGGAACCTGTCCATTCAATGGTGCTTCTGCCCGCTGTGGTTGAAGCCGTGTCCGACGAAAAAACACTTGTAGTAGGCGCCGGTGGATTCTGTGACGGCAAGACCCTTGCAGCAGCGCTGGTTCTAGGCGCCGATGGCGCTCAGATGGGAACCCGTTTTCTGGCAACGCAGGAGAGTGATTTCCACCAGATTTGGAAAGAAAGCGTTGTGGCTGCCGGAGACCGCGGAACCCTCGTAGCCCGCGGCTTTGTTGGGCCAGCCCGCTGGTTGAAAAATCCCCGTAGTGATGAACACGCCAAAAACACTCTGCAGAAATCGCCCGGTGTTTTTCTGGGAACACCCGATGACTTTACAACTATTGATATGTCCCTAATTCATTTTGAGATTGAATCTATCAAGGCTGTTTACGAGGGCGACAAGGAAAAAGCCCTTATGGCTGCCGGTGAAGCGGCACAGCGAATCAATGACATGCCCAAAGTCAACGATATGGTGCAGGTTATAGTCAAGGAAGCAGAAAAAATTCTGAGAGGCGTCCAGACAAAATTTCTTGCATGATACCAATTCTAAATCAAAGCGCTATTTTTGTTGGCGTCATTGTCGGCTTCCTCAACGTATAACTAATACGCTTCGTCTCCTCCGCCTAGCCCCACTGAAGTGGGACAGTTCAACTAACGAATTACAGTTTACTGTGTAACTGTAATTCGAGTTTCACTGCCGCCAAGATATCATCTTTGATTTAGCAATGGTATAAGATTTTGAATTAATAATATAAAGCCGGAAATTCTCCCGGCTTTTTTATGAAACGACCGCAGAATCCCCCGCCATTAATGGCGGGGTATTCTGCGGTGCAGGGGTAGGGGGGATGCAATCCCCCTCCTTGCTGTTCAAGATGCCCTGCGGCTTGCAGCAGGGAGCTTCACTTTCCTACGCATTTAATTCGCTTGATATTTTCATCCTGCGTTTTTCTGCAGTTGTTTCGGGATTTCAGATTCACAGGGAACGCCGGTGGCGCAAAGGCCGCATCCATAGATAAAGATGTGATAATTTTTGTTGCAATACAGCAGAGATTTGGCCACCCGTTGATAACAAGCTTCCTTGTCGTGGGCCTTTTCTGCGGTTATGGCATTCACAGGGCAGCGCTTCGCATATTGCAGGCACTTTTTCCCCTGATACTGCAAACAATAAGCATGTATATCATCAGGTCGTTTCCGGTTGGGTGTAAGTTTCAAATTAACCACAAAACTGCCCGTCCTGTGAGCGCACCCTTTTTCAGTAATAAAGAAATCATACATTCCGAAGGTACCGAGTCCGGCGGCATAAGCCATATGTCGATGAGACCAAGGAGAAGCCCAGCCTACTTGAGGATAGCGCTTTTTGTTGAACATTGGAGTGACATCCGGCGATATGGCCAAAACGCCTCGTTCCATCAGGTATGTTACAATTTCACGCACAAACGTCTGGCTGAATATTTCTCCCAAAAGGCGTGTCTGTGCCCATCTTTCTGAAGGCCACTCTTTCAAATCTGCATTATCATCTTTTGTAATCTTCGTTAGTGGCATGATGAAAGATACGACACTCAAAACTTCAGTTTTGGGAGCGGGGACACCATTATTCTCGGCCTGCCATTTCATAATTTCTTCGGGGCTAAAGTGATGCGATCCGATAATGCTTTTGTATTTCTGAAAAATCGGATCATCACCCTTTATAAATCCGATCAGCGGCTCATCGAATATTTTTTCTCCAGAAAAGGGATACTCCATGGTATTTTCCGGATGAGTGGCTATTTTATGTTTGATTGTTTTGATAAACCAATCTTCGTTCAGGACAGGATCATCAGGTGCTTGCCTATAATGGGCATTTAATTTGGGCTGTTGCGGATGTCCCCAGCCGCGCATTTCACCAATCGCATTCTTTATTCCACGAACATCGGTAAGAAATGAAAAAATCCGATAGCTATTTCTCTTTTTCATTGTGTACCTTCCCCCGTGTGGCTGAAGCAAAAATTCCACCACAACAAATAATAGCCAAGATGGCAAAAATAATTTGGGTGCTTTTTAAAAGGAGAGGATTGGTAGCTTCCGAGATCGGATGGTTTCCTAAAATAACGGCAAAAACAAGCATCGTAATGCCCATGCTGAACATTTGACCGGTAAGTCTCATTGTGCCCAGCGTGGCCGAAGCAACGCCGTAAAATTTATTTTCCACAGCACTCATGGTGGCGTTGACGTTGGGCGAAGAAAAGAGCGCAAAACCAAAACCTAGTAAAATAAGGCAAGATACAATGTAATGAATGCTTGTATCTTTATGGATAAAAATTAACGGAATAAGCCCGATTACATTCAGGGACATTCCTATAGAGGAGATAATCTGCGGCTCAAAGCGGTCGGAAAGTCTTCCTGCAAGGGGTGAAAAAAACGCCTGCACAAAAGGTGCGGCAACGAGAATGATGCCTGTCTGAGAGGGCGTTAACATTTTAATATGCTGCAAATAAAGACTAAGTAAAAATGTAACGGCAAATGTGGCGCAGTAATTGATCAGAGCCGCTAAATTGGAAAAAACAAAAACCTTATTATCCAAAAACAAATGAATATTCAATAGAGGGAAGGGTCGTTTTAATTGCTGAAAAATAAAGAAAACCAGGCAAAGCACGCCCATTCCGATTAACAATCCCGCCCGCCATGAGGGCAGTAAAGAGAATCCGTACATGATGGCAAAAAGAGCGAGCGCATAAAGCAGGGAACCGGCAAAGTCAAAACCCTCGCCGTTGGTTCCCGACCATTCTTCCTTAATCATGGCGGCAACAATTATTATAATAATTATGCCCAGAATAGTCGTAAAAAGAAAAATGTATCTCCATCCTAAATGCTGTGTAAGTAATCCACCGATGAACGGACCGATTGTCAGGCCGATATAAATGGCCGCTGTATTGATTCCTAAGATTTTGCCTCTTTGTTCCGGTGGATAAGCGGAAACCAACATGGCCGTGCCGGTACTGAAGATCATCGCACCGCCAATCCCCTGTATTACGCGCACTGCAATTAAAAAAGTTTGTGTCGGAGACCATGCGCAAAGCCCAGATGCTGCGGAAAAAATTATCGTGCCATAAAGAAAGATTCTTTTACGGCCATATATATCGGCCAGCCGTCCCAAAGGAACGAGGGTTATCGCGGCAGCCAGAATAAAGGATGTCGCCACCCAGCTTAAAGACAAGGCGGTCATGGACAGCTCTTTGGCCATAATGGGCAATGCTACGTTGACTGCCGATCCCATAAACGGTGTCAGAAACGAGCTTAGAGTAGTAGCTAATAGAAGGATGTGCAATTGTCTTTTGGTCATGAAATCACAGTTGGTCAGGTATGAGGCGAAAAGACCTTTTTGTAAATATTATTAAAACTATCTTTGCCGCAGGCCATCATGAGAGTTAGAGGCATAACTTTTTTTGCCTGCTGGAGTATCTTTTCCGTAAGTTCATGAATATCCCATTGGGCGTGCGCATCAGCGCGCAAACGCGCCAGATGGTATAGTTCGCGGGCGTTGAATTTCATCAAAACTCTTTTACGGTGCGCGTTAGTCAAAACATAAGCGGCGGCCAAGGGCGCTTTTTTCTTGATTTGCTCGTAAGCGTTTTGTGTATGGCGCATAATTTCCATAAAATTCTTTTGCTGGCCGATTTCGCGTACAGCGGGAGGAATAGTTACGCCCAATTGCGGATTGTAATCCTGCGCGATAATTGTGGACATGCGGTGCCTTTTTAATTGAGCGAAACAGCTGGCGCTCAATATTAGCTCAAATTGCAGATCAACATTTTCCATTTCCCGCAATACAGCATCATGTGGCTGTAAATTAGCAAAAGCTGTTTTGAACAACGATTTTTTTTCTCGAGGATTCATATTGCCCGCCATTTTTAGGCACTTAGAATAATTTATGTCAGCCGAAGAAAACAACAAAGCGGCAGCAATCCGGTTATCAGCGGCAGGAGAGAAAGAAATCAGTTGCACGGCAGATAGTTTTTTAGAACCAGAGAAATATTTTTGTAATAAAAAGGAAGCTTGGCTGCGCAAATTTTGTCTGGTAAACCGGTCGTAGTCTGTAGCCTCAGTATAGCGGATAAGAGATGGTGCGATGTCCTTTGTTGCCATGTATAGTTTTTGACTGTATTCCCGCGCTTCAGCGGAAGGCATTGCGGCCAGCCGCCTAAGCATTAGCTCCAGATTACGGGCGTTAATCGTCATGCCAAGTTGCGTTTGGGTTGCCAGTGATATTGCATAGCGGGCGTCTTCTTTGGCCCAGCCTTCCAGAAGCGATTTATTAGCCGGGTTTTCCGCCAGCGTTTTATGTTTGTCAAAGATGTACGGTCTTAATTTTTCGTAGAGTGCGTGATAATAATCGTTTTGCATCTGGACGGTTTCAGTAAACAAATCGGTCAGATTTGCCTGCTTGATTTCTTCAGGAACAACAAAATCCTTGTTAAAAAGAACATAACGTTGTGATTTTTCCGTAAAAGAACATAAGCGGAACTTTTCAATTTCTTCGACGAGCAGGCGGGATACACCGATCACATCAATATTAAATACGGCATGTTCGGCAACGGAACTGTGCCCCATTTCAAAGACGATATTGCGGTTGGATTGGCGTGCCTTATCCACTTCCTCGCGGGAGATTTCACGCAATTCATTGACAGGCTTTGGGCTGCGGCTGATGCGCGCGTAAGCTGCCGAAATAGTTTCCGGCGTTAAATCCTGTTGCAACGCGCTTTTATCTTTTAGTGTGCGGATGAGATCATAATCCAAATTGTAGCCGGCAAGAATAATTTTCATAAGGTTATTTAGTGTTCAGGACCTTTCGATTTTAAGATTATGCAGCATTTTATGTAGTTTTGTCAAAAAAAGATACCGCTTAAAATGGCCCGTAAGGCATTCTTTTTAAATTTAAGGGGTAACACCACCCTCAAAAAATCAGCCGGAAATAAAAAACTTAAAGGCTCACCAATTCAACACGGCCAAGCGTGCGTCCCAGAAAACGTTCGCCAATCGTTTGAAAGCGATAAGGTAGATCGCTTACATAAAAAACATAATCCGGCGGCAAGCAATTTTGGTTGCCCATGTTTTGTGTGTTAATCAAATCGGCGGCGATATCGGCCATTGCTTCCGCCGAGTCAATAAGATTTACTGACTTTCCCATAATATCCTGCAGTAGTGGTTTTAAAAGAGGATAATGAGTACAGCCCAGAACCAGCGTGTCAACTTGTTCGGCAATAACCGGTTTTAAATATTCCTGAGCAACGAGCTTTGTTGCCGGATGATCAAACCATCCTTCTTCCACCAGAGGCACAAAAAGAGGACAGGCCTGCGAAAAAACATTCGCGTCTTTATCTAAAAGGTGAATAGCACGGGCGTAAGCGTTACTGTTGATTGTTGCCGGTGTTCCTATTACCCCGATTGATTTGTTGCGGGTGTTTTGAATGGCCATGCGGGCGCTGGCGTCAATAACTTCCAGCACAGGCACAGGGTCAACAAGAATTGTTCGATGGGCGACTGCCACAGGCACATGAGACAAATCAATTATTGTTTGATGGGCGACTGCCGCCATGGTGTTGCAGGCGACAATTAACAGCTTTACGTCTTTCTTAATAAGAAATTCAGTAATTTGCGCCGCGTAGCGATTAATAGTTTCCACCGATTTAATCCCGTAGGGCACGCGCGCGGTATCGCCGAAATAAATGATGTTTTCAAAAGGCAGACGTTCCATCAGCGAACGGACGACCGTCAGGCCGCCAATGCCGGAATCGAAAACACCTATGGAACGATTTGCTTTTGTATTCACCGGTTATATTTCAACAGAGCCTTTATTTTTTAAGATAAAAATGTAAATTACAAACAGTTTATTTACACAAGGTTGCCATTGGGAAAATGTTTATCATAACTAATCAGAATATAGCAAGATTTCTTGTAGATATTTTTATGAAGGAAGCTGTCAAATGTAATTATTTATTACACTTACTTATCAATATTTTTCGTTTTGGAATTTAATTTAGGATTTGCTTTTGAAATGATCATGCAATACTTATTTATACGTTCCTAAGTTTTTTCTTGGTCTTTACGATGGCGGTAATAATCAAGTTCCCTAAAACGAAAAGAAAGACTTCTAGCGAATCCATCAAGCCCTGGGAAAAGTGAAGCAGCTGTAAGGTTCATTTTATACAGTTCGACGAGGAATTTTGAATGTAAATTAAATGGAATAATAATTTTAATAACCGAGATATCTATAATCTCTAAAGGATTAAACCTGTTAATTTCTGAAAAATTTATATTTATTGCATTCTTATCTGAAAGTTCTTTAAAACCTAACTCGAAGAATGAACATATATTAAACTCAAATGATTCCGCAATATTGCCTGGAAAAAGAAAGAGCCCCTGCTGTACTGAAATTCGCTCATGTTGCTTAAAAGGGTCAATTAAGCAAACAACATCATTATTTTTTCTGTTCTTGATTACGGTTTCAGCAAAGTTAATATTTTTTTCACAAATATCTTCATACGAACGTTCAATTTTATTTATCGAGTTGTAATCATCAACTCCAGATAACTGCCTAAACAATTTATTAATATTCACTGCCCATATAGTTGAATCAGTGGCCGATGTTTCCATGGCAAAAAATAAAGCAATATAAAACGAATACGTAAAATCAAGAAGCCGCGTTGGTCCCCCATAATGCTGTAATAGTGATAACCATTCTATATAGTTTTCTAATATTGGTAAATTTTTAATATAATGATGTGCTCTACGTTGAAAGTCATTCAATATATAATGTTCACGATTATTAAACCAATAAGGGTCGTCGCATTTATATTTTTTTGCATCTCTTTCAAATTTAGTGGACAATTTCCAACTCTTGTCAGATTGTCCTCTAAATGCCCAGTCTGGAACTTCATTAGTAATTTTTTCGAATAATGAAAGGACATCCTTCCAAGAATCAATAGTAATTTTATAAAACATGTTGGTTCCAGCACCTTTCTGTATTATTAATTATTGCAACAGTGTTTATATGTATCTTGTATAAAAACTAACACTGCAAGGTTTGTGGCATAACATCCCCCAATAGCTTTATCCTTGAGTTTAAACCTTAAATCTGGTCAGGCCGTTGAAGTCTAATGTAGTGAAATAATCCTTTACTGTTTCCGCGCGGCGGATTTGCACAACTTCGCCATTTTCTCTTAACAGTAATTCCGCCGAACGAAGTTTGCCGTTATAATTGAAACCCATGGCGAAGCCATGCGCGCCGGCATCATGGATTACAATAATATCGCCGCTTTCCAGCTTGGGCAAAGCACGGTCAATAGCGAATTTATCGTTGTTTTCGCAGAGCGATCCGGTTACATCATAGACAAAAGTATGCGGTTTGCGTTCCTTGCCCATAACCGTGATGTGATGATACGCGCCGTAAAGCGCGGGACGCATCAGGTTGGCCATGCAGGCATCCAGACCGGCAAATTTCTTGTAAGTGTTTTTAATATGCAGAACGCGGGAAACCAGATAACCGTAGGGACCGGTGATATAGCGGCCGCATTCCGTAAAAAGTTTAATGGGGGCAAGGCCGTTGGCGACAATGATTTGTTCATATTTTTTCTTGATGCCGCGGCTCATTGCTTTGAGGTCAATGCGTTTCTGCTCCGGCTGATAAGGAATACCCACTCCCCCGCCGATATTAACAAATTCAAATTTAATTTTCAGCTTTTGTGAAATTTCCGCTATAAGTTGAAACAGTATTTCCGCAGTTTCTTCAAAGTAATGGGCATCGAGTTCATTGGAAGCGACCATGGTATGAATGCCGAATCGTTTGACGCCTTTTTCTTTACAAATTTTATAACCTTCAAAAAGCTGCTCTCTGGTGAAGCCGTATTTCGCCTCCTCTGGATGGCCGATAATAAAATTTCCTTTTTTTAAAGATCCGGGATTGTAGCGGAAGCAAATCAATGAAGGCAATCCGGCGCATTTTTCCAGATAGTCAATATGGCTGATATCATCCAGATTGATATTGGCTTTTAATTTTTTTGCCAGTAAAAATTCCGGCGCGGGCGTATCATTAGAAGAAAACATGATTTCTTCACCGATGATTCCCGTTTTTTGCGCCATGATCAGTTCGGCCAGTGCACTACAATCAGCGCCGAAGCCTTCCTTGTGCAGGATTTTCATCAGGTAGGGATTAGGCGCGGCTTTGACAGCAAAGAATTCTTTAAAGCCTTCATTCCAGGCGAAGGTGTTTTTAAAAGCGCGGGCGTTTTCCCGAATGGCTTTTTCATCATAAAGGTGAAAAGGCGTCGGATATTTTTTTATGATTTTTTCAATTTGATCTTTTGTAAAAGGCAATTGTTTTCCCAGCATAAAACTCTCCTGCATTAGAGTATTAAAATATCGTACAGAAATTGCGTATAACTAAAGAATAAATTTACGGTAAAAAATAAAATTTATCAATGTTATTTTGAGGAAGAGACAGATCAATTAACGGGCAAAGTATTCTATGGAAAGATAAATGACGGCAGAAATGGCGGCGGAAACAGGTATTGTTAAAAGCCATGCCCAGATGATGTTTCCGGCAACGCCCCAGCGCACGGCGGAAAGTCTTTTGGTAGCGCCGACGCCGACGATAGCGCCGGTTATCGTGTGGGTCGTGCTCACGGGAATTCCGGCTACAGTCGCACCGATGATTGAGCAGGCAGCAGCAGCTTCCGCGCTAAAACCACCCATAGGGCGAAGCTTGGTAATTTTAGTTCCCATAGTTTTGACAATCCGCCAGCCGCCGAACATGGTTCCTAGAGAAATCATTGTGTAGCAGGCGATAATCACCCAAAGGGGAATATAAAAGGTATCGCCCAACAATCCTTTGCTGAAAAGAGCCATGGCGATAATACCCATCGTTTTTTGCGCGTCGTTCATGCCGTGCGCTAATGAATAAACCGCTGCGGAAAAAAGCTGGAGTTTACGAAAGAGTTTATCGGATTTGGCCATATTGGAATTATGGCTCAGATTCATGGTAAGAATCATGAAAGTAAAACCGAGCACCATGCCTATAGCAGGGGAAACGATGATAAAAACAGTTGTTTTGGTAATGCCCGACCAGACTAATGTGCTTGTTCCGGCTTTGGATACAGCCGCGCCGATAAGACCGCCGATTAAGGCATGTGAAGAACTGCTGGGTAGACCATAATACCAAGTCGCAATATTCCAGATGATCGCGCCGCCTAACGCAGACAGAATCACCAGGTTATCGACAATGTCAATATGGATGATGCCTTTGCCAATTGTATGTGCGACCGCTGTGCCTACAAAAAAAACGGCGGCAAAGTTAAAAAAAGCCGCCCAGATGACAGCATATTTCGGCGAAAGAACACGGGTGGAAACAACAGTAGAAATAGAATTGGCGGAATCGTGAAAGCCATTAAGGAAATCAAAAACAAGCGCGACGAGAACAAGAAATATGACAAAACCCATCGACTCAAGCATGTTTCAGGACAATCCCTTCCACAATGTTGGATACATCTTCACAAACATCAATTGCTTCTTCAAGGAGTTGAAAAATATCTTTCCATTTTATAAGTTCGATCGCGTCTTTTTCGTTTTCAAAAAGATTGGCCATGATAGTTCTTAAGACAATATCGCCGGCATTTTCCAGTGTGTTGATTTCCACACAACCGGCTAGAATCATTTCGGAGTTTTTCATGTTGCGCATCGCCTGAACAATGCTTTTGACTTTTTTTATCGCGTCACTCAATATTTGCGCTTGCTTGATTATTTCATCCGCCGGTTTTTTGACTTTATAAAGATGAACGCGGACGGCGGTGGCTTCAATGACATCCATAATGCTATCCATTTTATTAACAAGGGCGTAGATATCTTCACGGTCAATAGGAGTGAGGAAGGTCTTGTGCATTTTTTCATATGTTTTATGGGTAATACCGTCCGCTTCGTGTTCAATTTCCTTGAGCTTGGCAACTCTCTCCTCAGAAAAATTACGAGTTTGAGCCATTTCCAGAAAAAGCTTACCACCCTCTTCAATTTTGTCGGCCAGCTCTTCAAAAAGTTCAAAAAAATTATCTGTTTTAGGAAACAAGCGCATCAATAATCCTCCTTCTTTCCTTTATCGCTTACAAAAAGTTAATAAATGCTGGCAGTCCTCTAGCGAATTATGAAAAAAAAAGCAAGCTGTTTTAAAGGCATGATACTCCTGCTTTGTGGGCTTATTATATGTTATTAAAGAGTTTTAACGTATATAATTTTGCTGTCGCCTTCCATATAAAAATCTTTTAAGACAGCTTCTTTTCGATATCCGCAGCTCTCATAAAAACCATGCGTTGGTTGATACTGGTGACGGGAAGATGTTTCCGCGTAAATTCGTTTGCCGCCCAGATCGTAAATAATTTTTTCTGTTCTCTTCATTAAGTCTTTGCCCAGGCCAGTGCCTCTTAATTGCTTATCGATAGCAATCCAGTATAGATCGTAACTGCCGGACGTTGCAGGTATAAGACCGAAGCAGGTATATCCCACAACGTGTTTTTTATCTTCGGCAAATAAAAACTGGTAAGAGCTGTCATGGGGCTGTGTCAACTTTTCTTCCGCCAATTCCAGCGCGATGTCTATTTCTTCGGCGGAAAAAAAACCGCTGGATTTTACAATATCGGCTATAGCTCCGATATCGGAATGCTGTATTTGCTGACGATAAATAAAATCATTCATAAAAATAATCAACTTTGCGGTAAAATTATTTCATCGCGTTATCGATTATCAAACCGATAGCTTCATGATATTTAATTTTTGCCTGTTGAAGAGCGGCGGCAAAACCGGCGTCCGGCGATAAACAGGGGTTGGAATTTATTTCCAGCACCCACGGCTTGCCGTTATTATCAACTCGAAAATCAACGCGCGCGTATCCGCGTAAAGAAAAAAGATTCCAGCAACGCTGGGCGATTTCGCTCAAAGCCGATATTAAATTAGCATCTTTTTCATAGAAATCAAATTTTCGTATCGTATTATTGTACTCAAAAGAATCCGTGACCCATTTGGCTTTGTAGTCAACGATTTTTAGTTTGTCCGGGGCATAGTCCTGAAATAACATTTCCGCGATGGGCAATACTTTAACGCCATTTTTGCCGGATATGAGGGCTACGTTGAATTCGCGGCCGTCAATATAGGCTTCGGCGTAACAGGAACAGCCAAGTTTTTCTTTGCGGCAGCTTATTTCCTTCAAAAGATTTTCTTTATTTGTATAACGAACAAGAGAGTCGTCATCGAGGCCGATAGAAGCGTGTTCCCATGAAGACTTGATTAAATATGTCTTGGTATTATCTGTTTGGGAGCAGAAACCATCATGTTCTATCCAATCTGGAGTAGAAATACCGGCATCGCACATGATTTTCTTGGACAGAGGTTTATTCGATGTTTTAAACATGGCTTGCGTGCCGCAGCCAGTATAAGGAATCTGCAGAGTATCGAGAATGGCAGGAGCAAAATAAATCAAACTACCCTTGGATGCTAAGGTTTCCACAATGTTGAAAACAGCCAATGGTTTTAGTGATTGCAACTTTTTTATTATCTTATTCAGATTGAGCTCAAAAGGCAAAAGAATGGATTCATAATTAAGTTTGCGCAATGCTTGAGCGATTGCTTCGGTCTGTTGGAGGCAATCAAGTTCATCCTCTGCGGCATCGGGAGCAACATCGCTGTGTAAAATTACAACTTTTTTCATCATTAATTTTTGCCGAATTTTAACCGTCTTAGTGTAGAATTTTAAGGTTTATATCAGCGCGCCGCAGGGCTGATTCAATAATGGAGCTGATTAGTACATGATAGCTCATGCCCAGCAGATTGCAGAGAATGGGCAAATCCGAGCGCTTAGGGTTTAGTCCGGCAAGCGAATTAACTTCCATGAAATGCGGTGCTCCATGGACATCAGAGCGTAAATCCACACGTCCGGCATCTTTTAAATCCAAATAACGCCAGGCTTTAAGGGCTATTTCTCTGGCTTGCTTGGCTTCGTCATCATCAACCAAAACGTATTGGACGAGATTTTCATAATGTTCCTTGTTTTCATAGGAATAAGCATTTTGTTCCGCGGTTGGCTTTAAAATAACTTCTATTACTCCCAGTACTTTAGCATCTTTTCCGGTGCCTAATATGCCGACGGTAAACTCGCGGCCGGGAAGATATGTTTCAATAAGCGCAGGCTGCTTAAAGGTCTGTAAAATTTGTTTGCAGGTCTGATACAATTCTTCACGATTGGTTATTTTTGACAGCGCCGTTATTCCCTTGCTAGTTCCTTCCGCTACCGGTTTGGCAAAAAGAGGAAAAGGAAGATTAATTTTATCAATTTCCGCATCACTGTTAACTACAGCAAAATCAGGCGTGGGTATTCCTAAATCGCGGAGAACA
>Ga0209777_10000661_pt1 | contig 54774 bp, 58 predicted proteins | sample FrelakmetHBP12HB_FD_187147 | JGI IMG/M metagenome (GOLD analysis project Ga0209777, IMG submission 187147) | Freshwater lake sediment microbial communities from the University of Notre Dame, USA, for methane emissions studies -HBP12 HB (SPAdes)... | ecosystem: Environmental > Aquatic >...
TTCATTCTAAAAGTTTCCTTTTAGAAGCTCAATATACTTTATAGTACGTTTAAGTCCCGTGCGTATGCCATTCCGCCACCGTGGCAATTTGAGTCTTTCTATTATTTATTCTTCTTTTGGTTTTTTCCTATCGCAGGACATGTTCCAGGAACCATACATTTATAGTATTGGTGCCCAACTTTCCCAGTAAAGGATTTGCACTTTCTGCATTCTTTCTTTATCTTGACTTTCTTCTTAGCTTCCTCTACAACTATAGGAGTTCCATGAAGAATACAATCAATGGAAATAATTCTCATTCCACTTCCAAAGTTATCATAGTTATCCATTTTAGGACAAGTACAATGAGGAGCCTGATACCACCATGTATGGAACTTAGCATCTTTTGAGAACTTCCAAGCTTTTTGCATAGCAAATTCAAGCTTTTCAAGCTTCTTTACATATGGATGAAGTTCTTCTCTTGTTGAGAGCTTCTCCATCTTTTCAAACATCTGCAATCTTTTGATGTGAAGTTTTCTCAGAACCTTTATAGCTCTTACTCCTATCCCTTGCTGTAAGATAAGACCCGGATTTAGAGCCATTTCTATTTTACCATTATATTCAATAGTTATTAAATCTTTGAATTCTTTCCATGTTTTACCAATATCTGATTTAGGATCCCAGTTAACTCTGGTACCATCAAACTTTTTTGCTGAATCTTTTAGCAACTTTAATACGTTCATGTTTTCCTTTTCGTTATCTTGAAATTGATTAGTTCTTGCAAACCTCTTATTTTTAAAGTATCAAATTTAAATCGTATATTTTCCCATTTCTGTTTCATGACATATTGGAATCCAATCTTACTCTTAGTATCTAGTACTATTGGAGCAGCAAGGTTAGCAGATACATCATCAGAAGTACCAATAGAAACTATGCATATCACTGCTATATCTTTCTCATCAGTATTCTTAAGAAATTCTTTCCAGTCATCATTTAATATTATTGAATAGTCAGGTTCAATTAATATTGGATCAACACATATAAATGCATATCCTTTTGATACCATACCAATTACATCGCCACCAACACTAGCAAAATTTGAAATTCCATATTCTCTTACATCTTCAAATCCCATTATTCCAATTGGAAAATTATATGTTCCTGATAGATGATTGATATCAATCACAACTCAACTCCTTTAAAACTATTTCTTATTGATTACCTGATTCCATTGATTAGTAGCTTGTTCACCAAATTGTTTGATCTGTTCAAGTTTAACTTGACATTCAAGCTGTTTAGTTTTCTGTCTGCTACTATCTTCAATACTATCACAAATAAGACCCACCACAACCACAACTGCAACGATAATCAATATTATTGCTACTGGATGTTTAAAACCTCTCATATATAATCTCCTACGTCTTGTGGTATATGTTTCATACTTTTCAGTTCATCCATTGGGATACCCCAGTCATTATCATGTTTTACAGCTCGATCGAAATGCAATCTACCAATTTCTTCACACTTCTCTCTGTTTGTGAATCTACCCCACTGCCATCCATCTTTATGTAAAGTATACCTGTAATGAAGTCCATCAACTGGACAATTAAATTCTATTACATTAAACTCGTATTTTATCTCTTCTGGCATTATCGATTCTTCCTGTGTTCTCTTTTCTTTGCATACTTGTTTTTCTTTGCATCTTGTACATTTGCAGGAATATTCATTTCCTTAGCAATATTTTTAAAGTTCAGATACAGTAGTTCATTTCCCACACCACGATCTACCTTCATTACATCACTGACATATTCTGAAACAATATTATTCATGTTACTCCTTTGCTCCACAGCATTTTTTATACTTCTTTCCACTCTTACAAGGACACGGTTCGTTTCTACCAATCTTATCATTTGACTTTATAGGAACACATTCAATTTTTCTATCATGAAAAACAATACCATTATGATGATCTATTTCATGTTGAACAGCGATTGCTGTGATATCTTTCTGAGGATCATCAGTATGGAAATATTGCCTTTCAATTCTAAAATTGTTATCTTCTATTACATGGTTGTCTATGACAACATCGTAATATCTTTCTGTATTACAATATTGTTCAGGGAAAGATAAACAACCTTCACCCACGAAAGTAAATTTATTTGATAACTCTACTATCTTGGGATTGATTAAAATGAATGTTCCAGCTTTCGTTGTAATTACAGAAACTTGTTCTGGATATCCAATTTGAATAGCTGAAAGACCAATCGCAGTATCATGTTTCTTTATTTCTGCAAGAAGCAATGAAACAGTATTTCGTGCATCGCCAACATTAGTAACTGGTTCAGATTTTACTTTCAACGCGTTTACATCTGTCACTATCATATTATGTTTCTTTTCTTTGCTAGTTCATATGCAAGAACATATGTTGATTGATTAGAATTTCGTTCATAGAATTGCCACGATATAAAAAATAATTTACTAACTATATAAACAATAAATAAATTTAATTCTTTAGCTTTATTTATTGCCCACATTTGAGCGAACAATTCTCTTTCGACTCGATCATTGTAATAATCAGTTAGATCATGAAGATGACCCATTTCATGAAGCAATAAACATTTCTGTTTAATATTGCCTATTTTTGACCAGTATTCTTTATTTAGATAAATAGTTTTATTAGGTGCCATCCATGCACCGAAGTCATTCAAGCGAGACCACTCACTACTTTTAGGATCGTAAAAAATAAACGGGTGTTCAGACCCATTTATTTTACGAATAAAAGTTTTGACTTGGTCCGCATTCATTTTTATATTAGTTTAGTACAATCCGAACATTCAAATTTAATAAACTTTTCATTAACCATGCGTCTTTTATCTGCAGGTATTTCATAAAAAGGAACAACAACATTATTCTCATCGATAACTACTTTCCTAATTTTCTTAGGAACTAGATCTTTGTTTTCTTTATCTGGTCCTTCGTTATATTTAAACTGCTTTTTACATTTATGACATTGTACTTCTTCCTTCATGATTTAATCTCCTTTTTATTTATTCCCTTTGGCGATATTCTTTTCCAAGTACTAAACAATCTTCTACCTTCAGCCATTGAAACTATTAGATTCTCTTTTAGCATTCTTGATACACAATCTTCTTCGCTATTGGATGTATCGATTATATCTTTCATAGCTTTAATTTTTGGGTTGATCATAACTATGCCTTTGGTATGAAACAACGATCAATTTGTTTGAACTTGACTTCATAGATATTATATGAAGGATATATATTTGACACTTGAACATGACTCAGCTTTTCTTTCAGTTCTGCTAACGTCTTTCCTGTGGCAACGACACTATCTTCATACGTCCCAACAAACGGCTCCAATTTAAATTCCATACTTAATCTCCTTATATTTTTGTAGCTAACCATACTCCAATTACACAACCAAACGTGCAACCTATACTATATATTATTCTATTTTTCCAATTGCTTATCGCAAGCTTTGTTACTACAAAACTATACACTAAGTTAGTCATAAAGCATGATACAATTATACCAGGATAATGTGCTCTACTGGTGTAGTAAACATTTGCTGATAAGAATAGTAATTGAAAGAACCCTATTATGAAAAGCATTGTATCTTTCATTTTATTAGTTGCACCGAAGGAATGTTCAGTATCCCTTTCTGAAGATAGATATAGAACCTTGTCATATCTGATAGATCTATCGGGTTATGTGTTTCTAATTCCTCAATTGATTTCCATTCCATGTTCGAATGTTTATGTGGTTCTGCATTAGTAGGAATTCCTGCATATTCATAGACATCAAATAGATAACTTTCAATATATGTTTTTATTCCTTGCCCTCTATCGTAGGTTTTTGCGAACATTCCCAGTGTTGTCAAACCAACAGAGTCGATATTGATTTCTTCTTTAAGTTCAATTCTCAAACCTAACTTGATTGTATGCATATCACCATGTGCACATTTACCAACAGGGATAGTCCAAAATTGATATTTCTTATGGAAGAATACTAATATCAAATTATGATTTTCATGGTGATGTACTACGGCACCAACTCCGATATGATCCTTAATATCTTCAGCTGTAACTAACGGATTGCTGCTAGCGTAATGAATAGAAGAATTCACTAAATACCCTCCCTATTTTTTCAAAGAACGTTTCAGTACGAAGTAATGATTTATCATAAACTGGATCATCAGAATTGAATGGAGGATCATCGTTATAATAACTATAAACTCTAGGTGCCTTCTCAATATTCTCTCTTTTGTTGATAGTTTTCTTGTATCCAACCGACTTTTCAGAAAGTGTAGAAACAAAAACTGTTATAGATTTTGCTACCGCACCAACTTTAATCTCCAGGTGAATAGGTATTATTTGTAATGATCCATTATCTGAATAATGGAATAATTTTATTACCTGTTCTCCAAGAGGCGAGCACGGGTCTATGGTATGACATTTTGTTTTCCCATTTATTACACTGGGATATTTAATAGTGATCAAATTCAAATTCCTTTCTGCTTTTAAATTGCTGATCAAACTGTTATTCAATAATAAATATATATAGAAATCGTTCGGGTTTTAAGGTTTCATAATTTTCTTAATTGCGTTGTTAATTTTGGATGAAAGCAATTGTTTTCTTCCACAAGTAGGACAGCCACCTCGTCTAGGAGTTTGAGGGATTAAAGTTGGAGTCCCGGTTCTTCTAGAATGTAACTGAATCTTAGTAAGAGCGTTTAGGTCTAACATTTTTAGGTACTCCAAAGAATTCAAATGACATCTTCGCTTTATACTCTGGTACGTTCCAATTCTCTGGATTAACTGGAGCATATATTTTATTATTAATTCTGGTCTTGTTGTTAATAATACAAACATTACTTATGAATACTGTATCTTCAAATGTATTAACAAGAGCTATACTATGAATCCATTTACTTGCATTGGTTTCATTGTATTGAAGATCTAGTTTACCTGTCAATCCAACTGTGTAACAATCGAATCTATGAGAAGGATAGTGACAGTGACCCATGATAGTATTTCTACCATACGTTCTAAATATCTTATCTAGTTTACTACCACCAGTTTGCCCGAACATAAACATATCACCATGAACATAAGTGGCGTTACCAATCTTCTTCATCTGTTTCATATTGATTACTTCAATAGACTCATCAGCAATACCATTAATGAATTTGAAATCCAACAGCTCTTCAAATTGAGGAAACTTTAAATACATATCTTCGTAAAATCGTTCATGATTTCCTAGAAGTAATATTCTTCTCTTTGCCCAAGTTGTCATTCTTTTCAGAACAAAGTAATTGGTTGCTGATTCTTCTAGAAGACTCTTCTTAAGTCTCATACCACCTATCTGTTTAAAGATATGATGATTGATAGAAGTATTTCCACAGAGGTCTCCAAGATTTACATGGACGTGAGGTTTATAATCTCTACATATTTGCTCTTGAATATCCAGCACACTACTGTCATGTAGATCGCAATGGATGTCACTATTGATAACAGTTTTTTCTTCTGGTTCAAGTATCTCCTTTTCGGTTATAATCTTATCGAAATAAGATGTGGTAAAACCTTTACTTGTTTTATGTATTCTGCATGATACGATTGAATAGTCACCTTTAGAATCAATATGAACAACCAGAATACCTTGTTGCCATGTCTTATATAGATGTTCCATTCTCCTGTATTTTTTATAACCAACAGGGAATGTTTGCTTGACGGTTCTTCCATCAGTATAATCTTGCTGTTTTACAGTATACACTATATGGTTTTCACATAGGCAACCAGGACTTGCAATAACAGAGAATGTTCCTTCATCGCTGCATCTAGTATCTAATTCATGCCGATGAAGATTGCATACAGTACTTGATTCAAAATACTCTGGTGTTATAGATCTTGATATTGGAGTTTGAACATAATCTTGAATTAGGTCTTGGTTTGTTATAGTTAGTTTGGTACCGAGAATAATTTCTTTTCTAACTATATCATGAAGAATCTTATTCTTCGCTAGCGTCTTTAATTCTTCTTCTTTAGCTATAATAGTAAGATTTGTAAAGTCATTCCAGTTATAGTTTGAAGTGTCATCATCGTCCAAGAAATGCCCAACATGAATAACTTTCTTTGCTTTTAAATGCTTTGATAAGGTAGTGATTAATTTGAACACACCACTTCTTGTATGCTTTCCGTGCGTATCTCCGCAAATTATATAAGTTCCTTCACCTAATACTTTAGAACTAGGATAAGAAAATCCGATCTGTTCTAATTCGTATAGAGCTCGTTTCTTTAGTTCCGTAAACGATAGTGGTAAGGTTTTATTCTGCAAAATTACCCTGTTAAGAAACTCTTCTTTCGTTAACTCTTTTATTCTACTAATTTCGTGTCGTCCAAGCTCAATGATACCTTTAACAAGGTTATCTGTAAATGCTGAATCAATAACTTCCTGTGTGATAGCAGTTTTTCTACCACCTTTCTTAATCAGTGTTTCTAATTCCTTTTCCCAGTCCGGATGTCTTTTAATCATACTAGCAATAGCGGGTAATGTTGTATTTAATTTAATTGCTATTTCTTTATATGGAACCCCAGCCTTTTTTAAAGTAAATAGTTGAATTAGATCTTTATCTTCCCAATAAGCTGTTCTATTTTTTGGTGGTTTACTTTTTCCCAAAAAATAATCCCAATTAACTCGATCATACTTGACGCGACAATCTTCCCCTTTAAGACCCTTAGAATCTATTTTTTCAGCTATCTGATTCCATGTCAATCCTAAATTTCTTAAATCATATAATGATTTTGTTAGTTCTGAATTCCATTTATAACGATTCATGATACCTCTTATTTAAATTAGATAGGGAGTAATTCTTAATAGATAGCGAATTGAATGTATATCATATTGTATCTGAAGAAATTAAATACCTTCTACCTTTAATATTTATTCCAAATAAAAGGGAAATACTTCATAATCAAATATAGTTTTGAAACCTTAGAATATAGAACAAAATAATGATATGAAAGCAATTAATCAATTTTTGTGTGAAGCATCTCAAAAGTATTTTATATACCTTGATATGGATGGTGTGATCTGTGATATGGATGCTCAATTTGAGAAGCTTGGTAAAGGTCCGATAGATGGTATTGTAAAACGAGGTGGTGCTGGAATGTTCTTTGCTATGGTTGCTAAAGAAGGAATTAAATTCTGGAGTGAGATGCCATGGACAAAAGATGGAAAACAATTGTGGCACTTCGTTAAACAATACCCATGCAGTATTTTGAGCGCGCCAACTAAAACTAGATCCAGTTTCATTGGTAAAGATATGTGGGTTAATGAACATCTAGGCAAGAATGTTAAACGAATCTTTGATAGGCATAAATACAAATATGCTTCACCGGATTCCATATTAATAGACGACATGGAAAAGAATATTAAACCGTGGATAGAAGCTGGTGGAATAGGAATCTTGCATACTGATACTGAAACTACTATAAAGAAACTGAAAGAAATTATGATATGAACCCGTACGGTAACAGCACTTCTACATTCAATATAAATGATTTTTTCAACTGGCATAAAACAGTTAAAAACAATATCAATAATCCAAATGGACCAGGTCATACTGTAGTTGAATTGGATAGTATTAAACCTGGCGAGATAATTATCATGCGGCAGTTTGCACCAAATACTAGACCTATTGAAGTTGGTCGAATGAATACAATAGCAGGTCAAAATAGATTATCACTAGATAAAGATTTTAAGGGTATTGTAGTTGGAAAACCAAAAGATGGAGTTAAGAAGTTTGAAATTGTATATGTTGGTTTCTCCGAAGAAGAGAAAAAGACGTTAACAGAAATGGAATCGAAGGTTAATAAAGTTTAAAATCAGAACAAAAATAAAATTTTAACTGCAAGGAATATTTGATATGACTATAAAAAACAATAATCGTTGGGCGGAAAGAAGAGCATTGATGGATTGCGTAATGCTTGGTAATTATGATGTTAGTGATAAAGTTGGTATTACCGAGTGGATTGAGAGTTTGTCTGACGATAAAGTTTTAGAGCTTTCAGAATCTATAGTGTATTCTGTATCAGATAATGAATCAAAGAATATTCTTGAATCTGGTTATATGTCTTCTATGGCAGCTAAGTCTACTAGTCATGTAATGTCTGAAAATCTTCTGAGAGAGAGAGCTTATAGTATAATACAAGAAGCAGATGAAGGTCAACCAATGATTGATGTTGATAAATTATTGAAACATGGTGGTGGCACTGTTGTTGCTGTTGCTGCTTTAAAAGCGTGGATTATAGATCCTGAACAAGGTGAAAAAATCATGCTGCAGCTAAAAAGAATTTCCTCTACAGAATATGATAAAGGAGCTGAAATTTTTAATAGAATGGCACACACTTGGAAAATAACCCAAGCCCACAGAAATTTAAGTTGGGCAGAAAAAGCGATAGATCATAGTTTAGGTGCACCTGATCCTGATAAAATAAAGGGAGCTAAAGAAGCATTGGCTAAATTAGAGAAAGATGGACCTACAGAAATTTTTCCTAGAATTGCTTCATATGTGAATCGAATGAAAAGAGTTGCTAGAAAAATAACTAATTTAAATAATGCAACAGCTGCTCCTGGGAATGTTTCTGGTGTAAATACTGCAAGAAAAGAACTAGATAGAGAAATTAAAAAAGCTGGTATAGCATGGGATAAACACAATCGTGATGGTGGCGCTGACGCTTTAAAATCAAAAGGAGTTGCTGCATTGAAATCCACTGCTACTAAAGCTTCATATCTTATATTGCTTGTTGGAATTACAGGAACTATAATTTGGGCATATAATCTATATAAAAATATGATTAAAGGTGCTGGAGCTGCATGTAAGAAGCTAAAGAAGAATGATCACACTATATGTGTTTTGAATTATAAGATTAGAGCATGTGATCAATTTATTTCTGAATTAAGAGGAGCTCTGCCTGCATGTGAAAAACACAAGAATCCAGATAGATGCAATCATAGTATCCAAACACATATTTGGAATTGGACGAGAAAGAAAAAGGCGTTTCAAGAGAAATTACATGTAATGATGGCAGTTCATCCTAATGTACCGATTACTACTCCTGGCGCAACCCGTGCTACACCAGGAGCAGAATCAAGTATCTTTAGAAACAGAATGTGATATTACTTAGCAAGCGAGAGATTGGGGATATTTGGAACTACTTTAGCTGTTACAATTTTACTTGTAATTCTATTGTATTCTGCGATGATATCTGCATTCTCGCTATAGAACATAATCATTGTTTTGCTGAGTGTGATTTCTTCACCGGGACCAGTAGCAAATGGGTTAAAAGGTGAGAACCTGATACCCATTTTCTGATCCTGGAATACTGTATTCACAATGAGTGCTTCCTTGACGATAATATCCATCATAGATTCATTTATTACTTCTGCTGCTATTACTTCACCGCTGACTAGTTTGATCAATTTTGCTGACATGTTTCTAACTCCTTTAGTTTGTTTATAAGTACCGCAATACTTTATTTATTCTATAGTCATTGAAAAGGTTTCTATTATGTTAAACTTGGGCATCATCATAGCTAATATTAAGAAGGGGCAATCCGCTCTAAAAGTTAAATCTGTTCTCGTTAAGTTAGAACAGAACTATCAAAGAGTTAAAGGAAATATAAAAATAACAGGTTGTAAAAAGGAACCAAACAAGATAACAGTATATACAACTATACCATCTGATTCAACGGCAGGGGTTTTATATGATACGGTTTTGGAATTTCACACGACTGGTCATTTAAGTGTATCTACACCGTTCAAAGCTTATAGTAACTCACCTTCTTTTGCGTATAATTTTTCCTACGTTTTCAATACGAATGGAAGCTTATTGTGGCCAGAGAAGTATCCAGCAGAGTTTAAAAAAATGACTCCTAAGACAAGGAATCCGTATATGTTTGCTGGATTTGATAAACATATTTTTGCTGCTGTAAGATTCATTGGTGATTACGGATTAAACAATATTATTAGTGAATTAGATGGAACAATCCCACCAGTAAAATCATTTGATGATAAAGTAAGAGAATTGAGAACTGTAAGAGGCGGAACCTCGAACGTATAAATCTAGAATTAGAATAAATTAAAAATGGTTTGTTTTTAAAATATTTTTGGAGAGCAACTATGTCAATACAAATTGGAATGAAAGTAGTCGATATGATTTTGCATGAGTCACCCAGAGGAGCCGGTAGTAAACAAAGGAGACTAATGAAAAAATTGGCTCTTGGTAAAGTTCCTGTTACTATGACAAATGAACCAACCAATGTACCACCGGTTACAGTTCATACAGATGCACCTGTTGCTCCTATAACTCCTCCGGCACCTGCTCCTGTGGTAGAACCAGTAGCTGCACCAGCACCCGTTCCTGTAACTCCCTCGAAACCTTTAGTAGAACCAGCTTCTGTTCCAATGTCTGATGCAGAACGAACTATAATTAATGCACAGAGAACTGGCGGAGAAAAATCTGTTGCAGATGCAGCAAAAAATGTTGTAACAAACCCAGAAGCAGAACAAGGATTCCTTAGTAGAATGGCTGGACATGCTACCACGCCGGTAAAATGGGCAGGTGAAAAAATAGCTGGTATGGGTGAAACAGGTGGAAATGTAGAGAAGGTTGGTCAATTTATAGCACAGCATAGAAATCCAATTACAGCTGGTATTGGTATAACTGCAGCTGGTCTTGGTGTAATGCATCACTTGAAAAATAGACGGGATCAAAGAAATCAACAAACAATGTAAGCAAGATAATCAGGGAGAATAATCATGTCAACAGAAATCGGAATGAAAGTTGTAGAAAATATTTTGAAAGAAAGTGTCGGCTCTAGAATTAAACAAGGCTCTAAATTTTTGGCTAAACCAGCAAAATGGGCTGGTGAGAAAATTGAAAAAGCTGGTCAAGAAATTGTAAAGCACCATAACAGTATGACAGATGGTAAGGGTGATTCGATTAAGGGAGCGGTCGGTTCAGCAATTCAAAAAGTTGGATCTGATGTAGCAAAGCATCCTGGTGCTTATACTGGTGCAACAGCTGGTGTTGGTGTTGCTGGTACTAAAGCAGCAAAGCATCTTAAACATAGACGTGATAAAAAAGCTGGTGAAAAGGGTTAAATGAACAACCAGTACCACGACACATCAAAGATATTGATGGAACTATCGCTCGCTAATCTAGCTCCTGCTTTTAAACAAGGTATGACTAATGTTAAAAATACAATTGGTCAAAAAGCTGGTGCTGTAGCTGGTGCTGTTGGGCGTGCGGGCAGTGCTGTTAAACAAGCAGCTGTTAATACAGCAACTAAAGCTGGTGGTGCTATTAGTCAAGCTGGTGCAAATACCGCTGCTGCTGCAGCTCGTGCTAAAGAAGCTGCAACTAATGCCATGAATAAAACCAGAGAGGTTGCTAGAGACACTGCACAAAAAGCAAGAGAAGCTGCTAAAGATGCTGCAGATAGGGCACGAAATGCTACTAAGCAAGCTGTAGAGAAAGCTAAACCCGTTGTTCAACAAGCTGGAAAAACTGCGTTAAAAGTAGCTAAGAATACTGCTATAGGAACTGGCGCAGTTGGTGCTGGTGGTGTATATCTTGCTGCTAAGGATTAATATGAAACTTGATGGATTTGCTATTATAAGTGAAGCAATGAAATTATTTAGCGAAAAAAAATTTCAGGCTAGAGGCAGATCTACTGGTGCTTCTACAGGAAAATTAATCAAGAAAACAGCAGCGAATTTGTTAAAGAGAATATAAAGTAGGACCCTCTGGAAATTACTGAGATTCCAGAGGGTCCTATCTTCACGTCTATTTTCCTACATTCAATAACTTCTTAGCAACTTCAAGAAGTTGATTATTCCCTTTAATCAATTCATAATATACCAAAGCTGTTTTAGCTTTTGCAGCTTCAGATACTATAATAGTTCGAAGACCTAAAGGAATTATTTCTTTGCAAGCAACTGTTAGATTATCAAAGAGTTTCTTAACTACTTTAATTTCACTAACAATCTCTTCATCCTTCATATCATAATTCTTCATCTTCCATGTCTTCATAAACTCAGCTATGATTGCACTCATAAGCGAATATGCATCGATCTTAGACATTGCAGTAAGATCAGGTAGTGGTGTGTTTTGAATTAAAAATTCTTCCGCATTCCACTGACTAAATAATCTTACATATTCCACAAATTTTTGTGTGTATTCCTGTCCAACATGACCATGTCCTAATATAAGATAATCAGAAGTAGAAAGTCTGCCTTTTGATTCCAATTGATCAAGAGAATCTGAATAATGTGTCCATGATCTAGGAGAAGCAAATGGAGCTGATTCTAATGGAGGACTTTGTAATAGGTCTGGATACAATCCCAGAAAAGACATCACATCTTGTCTCACACCATAAGTAATTGCGAAGTCATTAACCCATGATTCAACAGTTGTAACAACATCCACAAAAAGTAATCTGTTAACGATAGGACTCATTATTGGTTGAGCGCCAGCAGAATCTGTACTTTTATTACCCGCCAAAACAATTACATAATTATCTGATAGTTTATGATTATGAATTGATTTATAAGTTAGTAATTGAAAAAGATAATTTTGTATACTTTTACAACAAAGATGTGCATCATCAAGAAATAATATAGTATTAGGACCATTGCCTTTTATCTTCAAATGATCCTCTGAAAATAATTCGGGTTTAGACCAGTAATATTCTTTTTGATCAGAAGAAGCAGGAATAGGAAGTCCAGAAATTTGCTCAATCAACATAGTTGAAAGATATTTTATATTTAATGATATATCTAATTTCTTAGCAACCTGTTCCATCAAAGAACTTTTTCCAACTCCTGGACTTCCTGATAGATATATGATTGAGGTGGGACGATTCATTGGCGAGTTTTTTAGTTGTAGATTAATATTTGATTCTATATATTTAACTGCTTCTGATAGATTAACTGTAGTTGACATAATCTTGTTATAACTCCTTTAATTTCTTCCTTGGTCTAGTAACACTAAAAAATCTTTAAATCTTTGAATTTCTTTTTCTGGATTTTTGAGAAATTCTTGTTCTGAAATATAATACACCATGCATGAAAGATGATAAGATATTATTAATTGTCTATTTTGATCATTATTAGATAGTTCACCGTTTATTTTAAAATGATGTGGTTCAAGAACTTCAATTGCAAGATTATATTTTTTATCATACAAATCCATAAACTTCCCACATTCATTAACCATACTTCGATCATTTCTTAGAAATGACTCGCTACTAAAAATTTCTAGTTGGTCTCCAATAGGAATTTCATTATTTCCAATTCTTGGACACATTCGTTTACCATTTAACTTGTGTTTTTCAATATATTCAATGGCAGATATACTTTGTTTCTTCTTTGTTTCTAACGTTCGTTTTTTCCCTATATTTGCGTTTGCTATTTTTTTAATTGTTTCTTGTGTGTGTTTTCTTTCTTTAAATTTTTTAATTGTTTCTTGTGTATGTTGTTTACCATAAAATGAATTTAGTTTTCCACTACATTTCTCTTTCATTTTATTTTTGGTTTTTTCTGTATGTTTTCTTCCTTTAAAATTATTAGCTAATTTTGCTTTATGTTCCTTAGAAAGTTTTCTTCCTGTTAGAGATTTAGACATTTTCTCTATTGATACAGGAGATGATTTAAAACCTTTTGGTGTTCCGCCTCTATGATTTTCTTTCATTTTTTGTTTGGATTCTTCAGAATGTTTTCTTTCTGACATTCCTTTGCAATTTTGGGATAATTTTTGTTTCCATTTTTCAGAAAATTTTTTTCCTTTGTTGGGAGCGTGATGTCCTTTAATCCATAAATTTCCAATCTTCTTTACTTTTTCACCACAACCACACAAACATAAAGGTAATTCTTTCTTAACCCCAATTACTAAATTATTCTCTATTGATATTCTCGCTTTCATTATATTTCTCTTTTAATAATTTAACACCTTCGTCAATTAACTGAAATAAAAATTTATCAGTTGTTGCTGCAAGATGTTTTAATTCATCATACGCATTTTTAGAAATCAAAACTTGTCTTTTATCATCCATATTCATTACTCCTAATAATTGATAAATCAATAAATAGATTTATAATTTATTCATATTATAAAATGAATCATTCATTAGGATTGAACTAATGAATGATTTCAAATTTATTGCTCTCTATCACTTCGATCATATCCGCATTTTAAACCACCAAAAGGTTCTGATTCTTCTCCTAGTAATTCTCTTAACATTTCTCCGAAGTTATTTTCAGCAGATATACCATTTATTATTTCATCTCTTGTTATACCAATTTTTTTAGCAGCATCATCTATTCTTTTATTTTCAGAATTACAATACAACCAAGTCTTTAGTTCAGAGACTCTGAATGGATCAGGTTTTTGTTCTTTATCTTCTTCTGTAATAAAGAAAGCAAAGTCACACGCTCTTTCATCAAGATCAGGACAACCGTCACCGATAGGATAATATTTAATTTTATTATCAGTAAACCATTTATTTAATTTCCACCAGTTATAAAGACACTGGTTTCCATAAGATTGTCCCGTACTAACATGAATCTGATTTCTATCATCAAATTCAGGTCGAACAAAGAAACCATCAACTGCACGATAGAATCTATCGTACATATTTTCATCTACACCAGTTAGATCAACTATAAAACTAGTTGAAGAACTATTACTAACTAAACTTTGTCTCGTTTTAATTTTGATTCTCCTTTGGGTAAAACTGTAATTAATTTATTAGTTATCATTCTAGGATACCTTGGTTGACCGAATGTCAACATATCTTCTATTGTCTCTTCTCGTTTCTTACCAACAAGATTATAACAACCACGCATAAGAATTTTAAGATTCTTTGCATGTTCTTTTGTTATACCTTTGGTAAAATCCTTTTCATTGATTTTCCAAAATGCATTAAAACTTATCTTTTTCTTAGAGGTTGGCATGATCGAATTCCTTTATTTTTGATTCATCAATTCCAATATATTCTAAAAATTGGGCCATATCAAAACCATCCATATCAGTACTGAATTTTATTACTTTATCAGTATATTCAATATTCCAACCAGTACAATCATTCACATACATCCCATAATGAGGTGCCTGCGATCTCCAATTATCAATTTGATATTCCTGAGTTTTGGTTATCCCTTCTCTAAGAATCATGAAACTGGAAGAGCTACTATTACTTACTAACGAATGTCTAGTTTTCATATTTGTATTATCTTCCCTACAACCTGATCAACTGTATAATCAAGAGTCTTCAAATAGATTCTTGGTATCCTTGACGGGAGTAGTTTTTGAGCCTCTGGAATATTAGAACACATATCAGTTAACGATAAGACAAGACTAATGAATGTGTTATGAGTCTTTTCAAAGTCTAATACCTTTTGAAAAGCATCACTATGACTTGTACCGCCATGATGTCTCCTAACACACAACTCTTCTATATCCTTGCTCGTTATCTTTTCCTCATATAATTTTGACCACTTGACAGTGACATCGTGTTTAATTACTAATATATTTTTATAGTAGCTGTCTGCTTGCTGAGCTAACTCTACTGCCTTAGCAATATCTTCTTCTGTCATACTACCAGATTCATCTACTAATAATGCTAGTGTTCCATATACCTCTTCCTCAGTTACATTAGGAAGATAAGGTAATGATGGTTGAGCTAACCAAATAAGTCTTGGTCTACTGTAAGAGATATCACCTTTCTTTTGTAACTCAACGAGTATGCTGTCTCGAAGAATAACATCCCAAGGAACCTTTGCAGTAAACAAACGCTTAATAAATTTTTCAAAATATTTGTTTTCAAATCCTCTTGATAATATTCTAGATTCAAACATTGTTTTAGCTAAAGAAGAATCAAATTTATTATCTGATTCTCCCTCTTGACTTTCACTTTCCTGTTTAGGAAACTCGACAAATGTTTTTTTGTAAGTTTGATCATTTATTTGTAGTTCTGTTTTAGTAATCTTTATTTGAGAATCTTCCGGTACACCATCATTCGAAATACCGACCTCATCAAGGAAATCCCGATAGGATTTTTGAGTTTCTTCTTTCTTAAAGTTGCCATTTTTTTGCAGAAGTTCATAGATTTCTTCCTCTATAAGATTACTGAATGATTCATTGAATAATACTTTATCCTTATATTTATCTAATTGAAAAATCACCAGATTTGCTTGATCGTCAAATTTTTCTTTTTCAAGATTGTAAAGTAGCAAGTTCAGAAAAAAATCTGTGCTATACTGCCACAATGTTTGATCTTTACCTTCACCTCTCTCTTTGTGCATGAAGATATTATGACCCACCTCATGTAAGAGTGTGAAAGTTAATACATAATGAATATTTGCAGTACACTCTTTAAAAAATGGATCATCTGGATTTACGTATATATATTTGAAATCCGTACATGCGGGAGCAGAAAGAGGAACTTGATCAGTTAGAATAATTGGATAATTCATCGAACACAACCCGAATGGAAGATATACGTTTGAACGAAGTAATGATTCTATAATTTTTTCTATAACATTATAATAATTAAAAAATTTATGATAGTCTTTCGTTTTAGTAACATCCACTTTAGTTAACTCCTTGATCTAGTAATAATAAAAAGTCTTTAAATCTCTGAATTTCTTTATCTGGATTCTTAAGAAATTCTTGTTCTGATATGTAATAAATCATACATCCAAGTTTCCATGATATGATTAATTCTCTATTTTGATCATAATCTATTAATTCACCAATTGGTTTAAAATGATGATTTTCTAGTATATCAATACCAAGATTATATTTTGAAATATAACCATCAAGAAATCTACCAGAAATATTCGCTAATTTTCTATCATTTCTTAATACTTTTAAATTGATTTCTTTTTCTATATGATTAAGAATTAAAATTTCATTACTACCAACTCTTGGACACATTGGTTTACCATCAAATTTATGAACTTCAATATATTTAATAGCAGAAATACTTTGTTTAACTCTTGTGTTTTCAGATCTATTTTTTGCACTGATAGACATTCTTAATTTCGTTTTTTCAGAATGATATCTTCCAATTGATTTTTCTCGGATTAATTGTTTTCTTTCTTCTGAATATTTTTTTCCTTTATTTCTTTTAGAATTTTCTAAACAAAATTCTTCTGTTCTTTTCATTCCTTTATTTCGTTTAGAAATTTTCAACTTGTGTTCTTCCGATAGTTGTTTACCTTTAGTGTAATTCTTTCCAATTATATGATGTCCGTGTAGATATTTATTTTCTATATGTTTGACTTCTTTACCACACCCGCATGAACATAAAGGAAGTTTATTTTGTATTATTTTCGTTTTCATATATTTGATAAAATGATTTTAAACTAATTGGTATTTCTTTATTGTGTTTTTGTACTATATAAAGAATTGCTTCATTAGTTATATGTTTTATTGATTTTTCTGATTCTGCTGCTATAATTCTTAAAAGTTTATGAACGTCATCATCTATTATAATACTCTTCATTATTGATCCTTAATTATATAAAGTTAATATTTTAATTTATTCATATGTATCATCTTCATCTTTCAATGAATAGTATTCAAAGAACTTACTATACTCTTTTGTGTTTTTTTCTATCATAATAATTCCTACGAAAAAAAGAGGGAGGTAAATACCCCCTCCCCCTCTTCCACCAACAACATCTTCGGTTTAAGAAGATGCTGCTGCTGAATGTTCACTTATCATCTGAATCACTTTTCCTGACAGAGCGATCATCTTATTAAGATTAAGATCGAGACTCTTCTTATCAGGTGTCCAGTCAGAGATGATACCTCTTTCGTTCTCGCAGGTTGATCCTTCACCGATGATCTTACCCTGTTCTCCAGTAATGTTTCCTGTCTCATCCTTCGCTGCAATAGTTCCAGTACCATTGCTCTTGATCCACCGAATCCCATCAACCACCTGATTGAAAGAATTCTTATTGAACCGCACCTTCTGAAGGGTGTTCAAAGGAATATTCGGAATCTTGTAGTTCTTCTGCATCCAGTTCTCAACCACTTCCGTAAGTGTGTTGAGATTTCCTTTTCTCAATCCGATATAATTGGGAATAAACATCTCTGCTTCTTTCCCAGTCTTTTTCGGATCAATAAAGATAACACTGATCACCGGGAAATCCCTTCCCCAAACTACATTTCCGGTGCTAACTGTGAAGGTAACTTTACCATCCTTCTCATTAACATTCCTGGTTGACGTAACAAAACCGATCCTCGCAAGGAGTTTTGTTTTTGCTTCCTGAGTGAAGATCTCTGCAAACCTGGAATCTTTTTCTTTCAGAATAACCAAGTCTACATTCTTCATCTGATTGGCAACTTTCTGAATCGAACCACCCATCAGCCTCTCGAACAGCTTGACGTGCTGGATGGCATTAGCCAACTTCTTTTCTGCCACCACGATGTCCTGCTCCAGTTTTTCAAACTGGGAATCAAAGACCTTTCCTTCTTCCTCTGACTCGGGACGACCGCCATCGACCATCGCCGTAAGATCTTTCTTCAAACCATTTATCGAATTGGTGAAGGTTATGTCAGGATTCAAAAAGTCCATCATCATCTTCTCTCTGACTGCCCGATCATTCTTGGTCCAGCTCGGAAGACCAAAAAGATTTGACTTCAGCTGCCTCATAACATTCAGACATTCTTCCACTGAATGATCGTGGGGTTCATGCTGTGCCTTTTCCAGCTTGGCGATGAACTTGAATACGATCTGCTCAAGAATGATATCGAAATCTTTCTCGACAGTTCCATCGATCATGAAGTCCGAATCCTGAAAGAATTCGAAATGTGTCCTCTTGTTGAACTTCAACGGAGCTCGACCATGATACTCCTTCTTCTGAATCGGTTTCTGTATTGCTTGATTCATCTTCTTTTTCTCCATTACCTTTATTTCCTTCTTGATCTCTGTTGCAACAGAAACGTTTGAAGCATTTGTTTCGGAACTCTGACCTTCCAGTTGTACCACACCACCAGCGACCATCAGACTTTCGAACGGATTATTTTTGGACATTACTATGTCTCCAGCTATTATTGGGTTTATTTATTATATAGTAAGTGTCACCCACCACAATTACTATGTAAGACGTCACATAATTTACAGCATTAAATTACGCAACTCTTAATATCATAAATAAATATATATAGAAATCAGAAACCAAATATAGTTGAGCAATCTTCTTGAAATTTACAATTGAGAACAAATTAAAAAGAATTTATAGGAGTTATCATGAATCAAAAATATAAACTAGTATGTGCAATACTAAATGAATTCGGGAACTGCGCCGCTGGAATTACAGGAGCCTATGAAACACCAGCTAGACCCTTTAAGATAGTTAAGACAACAATAGTAAAAAAAGATCTTCCAATTAAAACTGCAGGTCCCGTTTCTAAAAGAGATAAGAAAAAAGGATATTAACAATGAGGCAAATTATCGTTATCCCGGAATTAAATTATTGGATGGCGAAGACTTTAAAAAATAGTCCAGTAACTGATACTTTTCATAGAATCCCATCTATCATTTCTGATGTATGGAGAGACTCTAGATCAGTATTAGAGCTAATGTTTAATGAATGTTTTCAACCAGAACCATCACCATCAAGTTCATCCAGTTATTTTCCAGATCAAAATGTTGAAGCAGATAATGATAGACCTTATATTTATCTTTACAGAAAATGTAGTCCGAATCTTTTACCAGATAAAAACGTGATAAGACGCCTTCAAATTTATAGATTCACAGCTCAAACATATGCAGTTAACGCACAAAAATTCGCAAACATATTTGATTATTCCGGAACAACATATGTCCCTCAACTAAATGGAACTATCAGAGAACCTTCTCAGATAGTAGAACCATCTCCACCCAAAGATTGGACGTGGATGGATAGAACTATTCAAACGACAACTCTTCCTAAAGATGTTCTTGAAAAAGATCGTAGTCCTTATATTACTTATAAGACAGAGATCTATGGAGCTACTAGTCATACTTATGTTGAAAAGGATAACGATCAAGTTGCTGGACCTTATCCACCAATTCCAATTTATCCACCTGATACAAACATATTTGATTTCACTCAATCAGATCTAATGATGTTGGATCTTCTATATCTATATAAGACAACAGGCACAGCATCTTTGACTGGTATAGATTTTGAAAGTTTAACATGTGTAGCCAAACTAGTATACATATATCTAGATGCATTTCTTAATGATAGTTACACATACTATAATACAGAAAATACTATTTCAGATGGATCAGATATTCTTTGCACTCTATATGAGAAATTTGTATTAGATATAATCTATTCATTGAAGATGGAACAGTATGGTGTTATTTATAAAGAAAGTGAAGTAATTAATACTGAAGTTAAAACTGTTAACGTAGATCAGTTTATGATTCTCAAGAAGATGAATCAGAGAGTACTAATCACTGACGTTATATATGAGGCTGGTGAGATAGTTCTAACAGAAAAGTTGCCTTGGGATAGAAAAGATTTCTATATATACAAAGATGGAGATCTACTTGAAAACGATAAGGACTATACAGTGGTTATAGATTTTGCTGATCCAAATAATCCAGTTGCAAGAGTTCATTTAATTTCACCTGACATTCTTCCTGGTCAATTGATAGAAATGATTTGGAGCTATATTTTACCATATTCTATGCATGTTCAACTCGATCAATAAACTAAACAAAAAAAGATAAGCAAATATTAATTACAGTTAATATTGTTCTTTTTTAACAAATCTGTTTAGATTTGTTCGAGGTGATAAATTCCTTACTCGATGACATTCCTTAGGAGCTAATTATTTTTTAGTTGGTATTTTATCTACCAACACTCCCAGTATTGCTATGATGATCGTTATTACTAGTTTCGTTTCCTTTTTCATGCTAATCACCTCCTACTAGTTATTAATATATATAGTGTCGATCTGATAAATAGAATGAATAAATTATATAAACTATATAAAACAATAGGAGATATTATGAATGTTACTACTATACAGATTGATAAAGAATTGCATAAAAGACTTCGCATAATTGCTGCGCATGCTGATAAGAAATTATATGAGATAATAGAAGATGCTGCTACTACGTTAGAAGAGAAATATCATATTCCTCAAAATACTTCAGAGGTTGATCATGAATAAGTTGTGTGAATGTGGTTGTGGTGAGGAAGTAACAAGCGAAAAAAATAGATTTTTAAAAGGACATAATAAAGGAAAATTAGGAAAAAAAGTAACACCAGAAACAAAAAATAGGATGTCAAAAAGTCAGATAGGAAAGATTCATACAAAAGAACATAACTTAAAAGTTTCAGTTGGATTAAAAGGTAAAAAAAGAAAACCTCTAACTTCTGATCATATTAAGAAAATTTCTACAGGACACAAAGGTCAAATTCCATGGAATAGGGGCTCTATAGGAAAACAAAAAGGTCCTAATAAAGGGAGAATCTTTTCAGATTGTATTAGATATAGAATGTCTTGTGGACATAAAGGAAAAATCCATTTAGCAGAAACAAAAATAAAAATGAGTATTTCCGCAATTAATTATATAGAAAAAACTCGATTTAAAAATAGAGGGATGTGTCCCGGAATAGGAAAAAATGAAATTCATATTCTTGATCAAATAGAGAAAGCGATTGGATTAGAAATAGATCGAAATAGTAGAAAACTTTCAAGCGTCACTGGAAAATTTAATGATGGATTCATACATCGATATAATTTAGGAATAGATGTGTTAGAAAAACACCACTTCAAATTTGATGGTTCTTTATCTGACTATGATTTTAATAGAGAATCTATTATTGCATATAAACTAGGTTGTATGATTTACTATATCCCTGAACAAGAATTTCTAAAGAATCCAGATAAAGAGATTCAGCGCTTTAAAGATTTTTTACTACTGCTTGATGAAGGAAAAAACTAATCTAATTATATCTGAAAAGAATACCTCTTACCCTTTATAAAGAACATTCTTTATTGATCTGATAATATAACTATACAGAATAAATAAGATGACATATTAGTATATCTTTTGATTGAGTTTCATACATAAATATTTCCAGTTCGTATATTTATAGAACAAAATTTATAAATAGTTAAATCAAGGAGTTTTTCATGGGTGACCCAAAACGAGCGGTAACGCAATTTAAAGTTGAATTTGAAACTGATGGTGATGAGAATGAAGCACTCACAACACACTTCAGTACCATGCAGATAATTAATTCAACTAGATCAATCTGGCCAATTTTTAATATATGGTTTCATGTTGATAATCAAATTTTTATAGAAAAAAATATCTATGGTATGACTGATATTGTTTGTAAGATAAAGTACACTGAAGATAATGGAGAAGACGCAGCTAATCATGTAAAGTTTACTCTGATATATCTTGAGTCTGCTATTTCGCTTCCTCCAAAAATAGAAGAGAATGTACCACTAGAAGATGCTAGAGAAGTAAATAAGATGTATGTTCTTGTTACTTGTATTGCCAAACCTGCTTATTTAAGTATGAGTACTTTCATTAATAAACTATGGGAAGAACCAACCGAGATGACTCCTTTAGATATGATAAAGAAATTACTTGTAGATAATGAAATTCCGAATAGAGTATTTGATGATGGATTTAATGATAATAAGATTCAGCAGATGCTTATCCCGCCAATGACTTTTAAAGGAGCCGTAGATTATATAAATCAAAGTCACGGAATATTCAGCGGACCACTATTTAGATATTGTAATTACTCTGGTGAATTTCAGATGTGGGATTTGAGAAAAATGTTTGAACTGAAAAAAGACTCTCCTTGGGTTAAGTTTCATAAATCACCATCTGCATTTACTACGCCTGGATTGTTTGAAAAAATTAATGAAATCGCATATAATACTGATGATGAATTTGTTACTTATGTTGGTGCAGAAACTATTCATCATGCAAATGCAAACGTGATTAAATACGGATATGAAAATATTTATATTTATCATCCACACGAAGACATAGCTTTATTTCAGAAAAAGACTTTGGATGAAATTATACCAGATTATGGAATATGGCATGATAGTGATGAATTAAAATTTCATCCAGATTTAAGACAGAGATCAATGTATTTTTATGATATGAAAGGATTCGAAACAGGAGATGGCTATACTGGAGAATATAGCAATCATATTCTAACACAAGATATGGCAACATCATTTCAAAATGCTTCTGCTGTTAGACTTAAACTTTTTAAGAATGTTAAACTTCCAATGGTTATGAAAGTTGGAGAAGTTTTATATCTGAAACCATATTCGGATTTTGAAAAATATCCCGGTAGTAATTATGAAGGTGGGTATTTGATCACTGATAGTATGGTAGTTATAACAAGAATAATGAAAAAAGAGGAAATTAATATCAATTGTACCGCAACTCTAACAGCTGTTCGTACTACTCAATCTAAGAATTAATATGAATAAGTTGTGTGAGTGTGGATGTGGAGAAGAAACAAAAATTGATAGAGATTCTAAGAAGTATCGAAGATTTTGTAAAGGTCATCATAATAGGTGTGAATCTGTAAAACAAAAGAAAAGAAATGTGTGGTTAGAACATTATGGAACTGATAATCCCGCAAAATCTATTGTGATCAAAGAAAAAGCAAAAGAAACTTCTAGAATGAATTGCGGCGAAGATTCGTGGATGCAAACCAAAGATGGTATTAAAAAATTTAATGATTCGATGATGAAAGAATATGGATCAAAATGGGCGATGCAATCAGAAAAAATTAGAAGAAATCATTCTGCATCATTATTAGAAAAATATGGTGTAGAATATGCAATGCAATCAGAAAAAGTTCAAACTAAATATAAACATACTTGTAATAAAAATAATAGTTGTGACTGGCCAATGCAATCAGAGGATGTTAGAAAAAAATCAAAAAATTCATTAATAGAAAAATATGGTGTTGATAATTATTCTAAAACCTCCGAATTCAGACAACTAGCAAGGCGACTATTGAAAGAATCAATATTAAAAAACTATCCCGGTGAGACAGGGTGGTGCCCTAGAAAAGGTAATTACGAAAAAGAAGTATTTGATGAACTTCAAAAACATTGTTCATATACAATTCTGGAAGATCAAGAATTTATTGAATTATATCCAGATCGTTATATTAATGAGATTAATTTAATCATTGAATTATATGAACCATGGCACAATAGAGATTGTTATGCTAAACGTGATTCAGTTAGACAAAAAGAATTAGAAGATTATCTGGGCTGCAAGTTTTTTATAATTTGGTTGAAAGATTGGAAAGAAAATAAAGATATAATAATATCAGAATTTAAAGAGGTTATCAATGGCTGCACCACAAAGTGTATCAGCACAACAACAGCAACGATTAGTTGAATATTTCAAGTGTAAAAAAGATCCGATCTATTTTATGGAGAATTATGTTCTTCTTGCGTTGACTGGCGGTGATACAAAGGTTAAATTATACGATAGACAGAAAGATTTTGTTGCGCAGGTGATGAAAGAACATTACGTCATCGTATTAAAATCCCGTCAGACTGGTGTATCTACTATAACTCAAATGTTATGTGCCTGGGTTTGTACTTTTTATAAGAATGTTGTTATTGGATGTGTGAGCAAATCTGGTCCAGAAAGTACAGATTTTTGTCGAAAAGTTTTATCTATTCTTGATGGTTTACCTGATTGGTTGAAACCCGCATTTAGTAAAAGAGCTGAACAAAGTTTTATCACAGATACTGGATGTCAGTTCTATGCAGGGCAGGTCGATGAAAGCAACCCAGAAGGTTTATTCAGAGGAAAAGCTCTCGGATTTTTAATTATAGATGAGGGTGCATTCGTGCCCAAGATTGACGAAGCGTATACTGGCGTCGCACCAACACTATTTAAATCACAAACATTAGCGAAGCAACTTGGTGTACCATTTGGAACTATCATCATCTCGACTCCTAATAAGACTGTAGGTAAGGGTAAATGGTATTATCAGACATGGACTAAAGCAGTTAATAATGATTCTATCTTTACCCCATTCAAATTGCATTGGAAAATGATTAAAGAGTTTGCTGATGATCCAACATGGTATAAAACACAATGTGCTCTACTTGATAATATTCATTGGAAGGTCGCACAGGAATTGGATATGCAATTTGTTGCAAGTAGCAACTCATTCCTTAAAGCAGAGACAATAGAAATATTAAACACCTGTACGATCGATCCTATTTACAAGATGCAGTTACATAAACACGAGTTGTGGCAATTCGAACAGCCTAATAGATCTAAGTTCTATATAATTGGCATTGATACTGCATCTGCATCTGGTACGGACTCCAGTACAATTGTGGTTGTTGACTATGAAACTTTTGAACAGGTAGCAGAGTTTAGAGGTAAATTGAGAGTTGATGATTTCTGTAATATTATATATCTTGTGAATAAGATGTATCCTAACAATTTAATTGTGCCAGAGGCTAATAGTTATGGAAATCAGGTCTGCGAGTTCTTAACAAAAAGTGATACTTGGTATAATATATACATTTCTAAAGTTAAGAGTACTACTATAGCAACAGTCCCAAACAAGAACCAAAAATACAAATATGGTCTAACTACAGGTGCCCAAAACAGACCATTAATGATCGATTCTCTTTATACTTATATTACAGAAAATCCCAGTTGTGTTAAATCAGAAAGACTAGCTCTTGAATTAATTGGATTAATAGATAATGGTAATGGTAAAATTATGGCAGATGAAGGTGAACATGACGACTTAGCTTTAGCTTTATCATTCTGTGCCTATGTTAGAACCTATGATCCACCACTTGCTATTTCAAGAGATATGAATAATCAAAGTATAATGGATGAGATGAGAGATGTAGCGAATTGGAATGGTGACCGGCGATCGAATGTATCAGCAGAATTTTCTGAGATTAAAGAATTTGATAGTGATGATAAATTTGAACGAATAGAACATTCAAACAAATTGCTAAACAAATATCTTAAAACAAATCTTAGAAAGATAGTAGAGAATAACAATGGCGGCTCTACAATAGACATCCTTAAACTTCTAGATTTCAGAAACAAAAAAAATCAGAAGATGTAATAATAGTTTTGAAATTATTTATTACTTGTTCTTTATTTTCTTTCCACTCATCTAACCAAATTATAAAAAATTTACAACCCAAATGATTTTCAAGTTCTTTCTGTCTGATAGGATCATGCTTAACATAACATGATCGTTTGTGCCATGGTTCATACAACTCGAGAATTATATTTAATTCTTTGATATATCGATCGGGGTGTAATTCAATAAATTCTTGTTCTTCTAAAATTTTATATGAACAATGTTTTTGAAGTTCGTCAAACACTTCTTTTTCATAATCACCTTTTCGAGGACACCATTTAGCTTTGCTAGGATAATTTTTCAGTATTGATTCTTTCAATAATCGCCTTGCTAGTTGTCTGAATTCTGAAGTTTTAGAATAATTATCAACACCATATTTTTTTATCAAAGTTTGTTTAATTTCGTTTTGGATTTCTTTTGATTGTAATGGCCAGTCAGTACCGAAATTTTTTCTGGCTGTTGTTTTATATTTTTCTTGAATTTGTTTTGATTGAAATACATTATCAACACCATATAATTCTTGACATGTTTGAATAGATTTAATTCTAACATCCTCTGATTGCATCGGCCAATTCACACCTCTAATTTTTAAATTTGTATCAATCTTTTTATCTTTGATATCTTTTTGTTGCTGCTCAGTGTGCTGATTCCATGTGCGCTTTGATTTTTCTTTAATTTCAATTGATTGTTGTGCCCATTCAACATTATGATTTTTTAACATTCCTTTTTTAAATTTATCCTTCCCTTCTTCAGATTGTAATATATGATCACAATTATATTTTTTTCTATTTGTTTTTATTCTTTTTTGCATAGATTCTAATGTTTGTTTTTCCCCATTTCTATGATGATTATAAATAAATCTGTTAGTATTATTGATTACTTCTTTGCCGCATCCGCATTCACATAACTTATTCATTATTGACCTCGCTAGTATTTTGGGGTATTCTATATTTTTCTTCTAGGATCATAGCAGATTCTTCAATTAACTCAAATAGTTTCTTATCAGTATATGCAGAAATTATTCTTAATCGCTTATGTAATAATTTATCTATCTGAATAGTAGTAACGTCGTTCATATAATCTCCTTATAGAATTATGAATACAATGGTTTATATAATTTATTCATTCTGTTTATCAGATCATTTTTACTTAAATAAAAATAAATAAGTTTGAATGATGAATAAATTAAAAGGTTTTTTATGAATTTGATACAAGAGCAATTCCTAAATTTTCAATTGAAATCTGCACTTAGGCGTGTGGGGTATTCAAATACTACGGTTGGTGAAATTGGTGAAGATAGCATTTATACAAACGAAAAAATAAAAAAAACCTTCATAGAATCAATATCAGATCAAGATACTTTTAAACCTATCATGGGTGATATAATTAGATTGATTGAAAGCGATCGAATTGTCCCTGTTCATGTTGAGGTTGGATTAGTAAAAAGAGTCATTCTCTTTTTTTCTAAAAACAAAAGAAAATTTGCGCAATCTAATTTTGCTATGGCATTTTTTGATAACGAAACAAGAAAGATTTTCGTATTAGTTGAAAACATTACAAACTTTAATTATTGGATGAAGCAAGAAAGTTTGTCATTGGTATTGCTGCACGAGTTACAACACATGACATCAACATTGTTTCCTAATTCTTTTATGAATCTTCATGGAAAGTATATTTCAAGATACTTTAAGTATTTTATAAACTTATATTTTAAGGCTCCTATAACAGATAAAGATTCATTTAGAATAGCAACGTGGTTACATTACAAAACAGAAACAACAAAAGGTAGAGCAACGTTGACCAGCTCAACATCAAAAGAATATTTTCAATTGCTGTGGTCAATATTAGATTCCCATTTTGAATCAAAAGATAAATTGAAGAAATCTGTAATAGATTATTTTAATGTGATAACCGTGTATATGCAGCAACCAGAGCTATACTCTCATCTTGTTCACAGTAAAGATCCGAAGATGTTTTATATGTTCAAGTGTTTACGAGAGTCTTATAAATCATTGAATATTTTAAAACTGGATTCTCTTTGTATACAAGAAGTTCTATATCCGGGAGAAATAATTTGTATTGAGAGTGAATTTAATACGCAACCAAGACATTTTCAATTGATATCTAAAATAAAGTGATAACATGAATAAACCTTCAAATAGCGCTCCAGCTGCAACTGCTGATAATAATATTCAGACGAACCATTTATCTACAGTTCTTTCTAATCTTAATGAAACATTAAGAACGCTTCCTACACAGCTATCTAAGTCACAAGCGTCTGGTGGTGCTATTGGAAAAGCATATCCTAAGTCCCCAGATGTTGTAGCAGCTATTGATAAATTAAGGGAAAGCAATGTTGCTGCAATTAAACAGAGTTCATCTTTTGGAAAATCTACCGCCAATTTTAAAGATGATAGAGATGCAAAACAGGGAATGAATAAACAGTTATCTCTATTATCAGAAATACAACAATTACAGCAACAGCAACTTGCACAATTAGAATCTCTTCGTGGTGTATTCTCTGATGAAAATAGTGAAGCTGGTGGATTCTTCCATGCTATGGGTACTGGTTTTCAATTATTGATGCCAATATTTGCAGGCGGAAAATATAAGAGAGATATAGTAAGAAGTAGTAATCCATTTATTACTATGACATCTGCTTTAATGGAGCAGTATAGATGGCAAAGACTATATGGTGAATTAACGAAGCGGCAATTAAATGAGTTGATTAAATTGCAAGGTGGAGAGACACAAGACGTGATTGGTAAGAGAGGTGTGTTTGCCGAATACCTTCAAAAGAATAGAGTAAAGCTTCTTAATCAAACTGCTAAATGGCTAGAGAAAAAAGAGAAAAAGGGTCAAGGTGGAAAGGTTGGAACTAAAGCTGTTCGTCTTGGTCATAAAGCGCTGAGTGGTTTTCTGGGCGATTTATTAATGATGGATATGGAACAGAATGACGAGAAGATGCGTGTTGGTTCTGGTTCTGCGATAGATAAAGCAATTGAATCATTATCCAAACGAGAAAAACCTTTAAAGAAAGTTAGACTAGAAACTGGTCCTGGGAAAAGAAAAGCTAATTGGGAAAAGATATATCTTAAGTATGGGGATGAATTACACGAAGAAATAGCAGAGTTAATGAAGAGTGGTGTAAGACCAGAAAAAGCATATCCAATACTAGCTAAAGCATATAGTGAAAAACAATTAAAGACTCCGAAATCATTTCTGAAATTTATTTCTATGCTTGGTATGATTGGTGACATGTATAAGACTGTAGAAGAGAAAACTGAAGAAAAGGGTAAAGGTCTTGGCGGAAGAAAGAGAAAAAGAAAAACTGGTGAATTTTTTAATGCTGAAGAATTATCTTCATCAGAAAAAGATATGTTTCCAATTCTCCTATCAATAGATCAAAAGAAAGCTTTATTAGAAGAAAAAGGAAAATGGGGATCAAGTAAATTCTTATCAAACATTGATAAAAATATATCTGAATTATTGAATGTAGTATCAAAACCAGCAAAGACAGGTTCATTCAATAGCAGTACTGCTGTCCCATCTACCCCGTCCACTCCAGCTACCCCGACGCCAACAGATCCCAATGCAAAAATAACAGGACTTAATCAAGGTGCTAAAATTCTTACTGAAGGTTTGGTTAAAGTTCACTCTGGTGAACAGATTGTTCCAACACCTGCTGTTTTAAAATTAGAAAAGAAATCTTTAACAAATAGATTACTTGCTGAAGGTATTCGATATCAAAGAGCAATGTTGAAACTTGCACAAGAAACAGAATCAGAAAAAGATGCAGGTGCAGAAGCGGCGAAAGAATCTGCTGAGTGGGATAAAGTTGGTGGTGACAAAAAACAATCAAAGACACGCGGGATACTTGGTGGGATAGCTGGTGGTATTAAAGATAAAGTTATTGAGTATGGTATAAAGGCTGGTATAGATGCTGCTGGACTTGGTACAGCATATAAAGTAGGAAAAGGTTTTACTGCTGCTAAAGGTGTTGCAGCCGGTGCAGCTGGTGCGAGTAAATTGGCACCACTTGGTCTTAAAGGAACTAGAGCTGCAGCTGAAGCTGGGTGGATGGCTAAAGCTGGAGGCACACTAGTCAAAACTTCTAAATTTGCTGGGGAAGCAGCTGGTCCGTTAGCAATTGCTATAGAATCAGCAAGAGTCTTAAAATTAGATAAAGCAACAGATAAAGATAGACTTGACAATTATAGAACTTTTGAAAATGCTACAACAAAATTAACTAATGCAAAAGGTTTTAAACAAACAGCTGCTGCTTATGGTGGACTTTTAAAAGAAGGTTTTGGTGATATCGGTGGAATGCTTTATGCTATGGGTTCAGTTAGTACTGAAAATAGAAAGAAGACTAATGTTGAAGCAAAAGAATCAGCTAAGTTTGCAGATGAAGGTAAAAACAAAGTTACCAATATAAAATCAACAATAGCAGAAATGAAGAAGTCTGGCGAGATAACTAATAAAGAAGATGAATCAGCTATGTCTTCGATTTTAGCAAGTAACAAGTATTCTGATGATGATAAAGATTTTGCTAAGAAATTAATAAGTCAAGGATATGCACCAGTAAAAATTGAAAGTTATATTAAAGCTAGATCAGAAAAAAGAGAGTTGATAAAAAATGATGCAGAAGCAAATAAAGTAAATGAATTAATTGGAAAGTATGGGAAAGAAAATGTTCTTCCACTATACAATACTTTGAAAGATACCGCAGTGGTAGAAAAAATTCTGGTCGAAGGAAATAAAGAAAATAAAGATAAAGCAGCTGACAAGCAAACCGGAGAAAAAATATCACGGTTAATAAAAACCAATCCAGATAAAAAAGATGTCATCATTAAATTAATTTCAAAGGGCTGGTCCCCAGAACAAATAGCATCAGATCTTCATATGGATAGTCCAGATGAATTAAAGAAAGCAGCAACATTAAGTAAAGATGATAGAAATGAGTTAGAAGAACAAATCAAGTGGAAAGAAAAAATAATCAAACAAGCAGGATCTCCTGGTGGTGTAGATGAATTTTCTAAAAGTCATATTGAAGATACGAAAAAAGAAATTGAAAAATTAAAGGCTCAATTGACAGCTGGTGATTTAGATATGACACCAGCTCCCGTATCAAGTGGAAAACCGGTTGCTGATATATCAGGTATTATTGGCGATATAGATAAAGAAAAAGCTGCTAAAATAGCGGAAGCAAATAAATCAGTAGCAAGTGTATCTAATCCAGGCGCAGTACCCCCTGTTACAGAATCTTCTAAAAAGAAAAATACAGCTGAACAAAATGCTGCGCATACTATAGCGAAAATGAAAAAAGGATTGAAGAGTTTCTTTACAATGGGTCTTTCTGATATTCCATCAGCTACCAGCACTGGATCTCCTGGAGTTATTCCTTTACCTCCAAATACTACAGTGACAGCTCAGAAAAAAGAAAGATCTGTGGGCGATTGGTCTGGTCTTGCTAGTGGTCTTCTTTCTGGTGATGGATCGATGTCCGCAAATTCTAGAGGCAGAGGCAGAGAAGGCGGACCTGGTATTATTACTAGAGGCGGAGAAATATTAAGAACTGCAGGCGATGATTTTATATCTACTCAGAAACATAAAGCAAAAGATATAGGTAGACAAGGTGTAGAAGGAATTAAAGAAGCTCCTGGGAGATTCAAAGATTCTTTAATAAACACAGCAAATAATCTATCTATCGGAGATATTATATCAATGTCGAAGAGAAAAGGTGGTGTAAAAGAATTTGGTAAAAACGCCTTAAAGTATGCTGCAATGAATGCTGGTGGTCAGACTCTTGATGCAGCTGATATGGCGTATGGTGCATCAGATAAAATGATACCCAGACGGTATCTTAATAATCTTGGCGGTGGAGGTATGTGGGGTGGAAGGAGAGGATCATCTCATCCCGAACCAGTTGAATTGCCAACTTCTCATCGAGGTGAAACTATTAAGCAAACAGCTTTACAAGAGCAACTAAACGATTATGCTATAGCTATTAAATCAGCTAAGAAAATGGATAAGGTAGCAGAAAAAACAGAGTTAGCTCAAGAAAAATCAACAAAGAATTTAATACAAAATATTATCAATGTATTATCCATCACTGCAAGTAACGGTGGTGGTGGTGGCGGTGGTGGCGTGACAGCTTTACCACTATGGAGAAACATTGATTCTATTTTGTCAGGAAACTGTATCTAGGAGAATTTCATGCAATTACCTATAATTTTAGGATGGCCAGGAGCAGTGAATGGTGATGGTCTACCCGCTGAGTTTGAGATGAGAGATCATATTGAAAGAACAATGCCTATTGCTTATATAGCTCCATGTCATCAAAAATTCCAAATGGGTTTAGAGATATATGATCTAGTATCTGCATGGACTTCTGCTAGTGGCGGAACTCCTAGTTATGCAGGATATATGTCAACTCTTGGTTTTGAACTCCCACCACCGAAAACCTTTGGACCATATGGTCCATATCTTTCTGTGATGTATAATGATATTACTGCAATGGGAGAAAGTTATAGTAATTCATTTTCTCAGAGTTCACACCAAGATGAAATAAATAATGCGATGCCACAAGACCTCCAAGATCTTATGTTCCTTGCTAATGGTAATGCACAGCAACTAACAGATAAACTAAAAGATCAAGATGGATTTCTTGGCGGAATGGCGGCGGGCGCTCAATCATCTGCAGCAGATGCCAGTCAAATTGTAGAGAAAGTAATGGGTAAGAAATTTGCCAAGGGTGTTGCTGAAATGACAAGAGGCACAAAAATAGATATGCCTATGTTCTGGAGAGGATCCAGTTGGTCAGCTGAATATACTCTTGCTATTAGATTATATTGTCCGTCTGTAAAAGATGATGATCTATATAACAAATTGATAGTTGGTCCTTATGCAGCTTTAACAGCTTTAGCATTACCCAAAACTGTTGGTAGTGATAATTTTTCATATCAGTGGCCATTCTTGGTTCAATTATTTATTCCTGGTGTAGTAAATTTAAGAGCTGGATATGTATCTAGTTTATCAGTTCTTAAAGGCGGTGATGTTAATGATAGAGCGTGGATCGGAAGACCTAATATTATAGATTTAAGAATGACTGTAAGTCCATTATATTCTACTGCTTTGCTACCTTTAGATGAGCCAAAAAGTGGACAACCAACATTGCTAAATGAAGTACAAACTTTAAATACAATTAGTAGAGATATAGAATTGGGTGGTGAGGGTGGTTATGTTAGTATTAATGATGCAACAGCAGGTAATGTTGGACCCCATGTTGGACCAGTAACTGATTCAGCATCAACTAATACTGAAGCACCAAGTGGTCCCACACCAGCTCAACAAGAAGCTGGTGCTGCAATGGCCGCTGCTGCTGGAGCTGGTTCTGGTTAAACATATTTCTTCATGACAAAAGCTAAATAATAAGCTATAAAATTCCTTGAAATGGCTTGTGATTGAATTGATAATCCATTATACCATTTATCCAAACCTAACTTAGCAATGATTTCTAAGTGTATACTAGCAATAACTTTCTTAAAATAAACTTCTTGTTTAGTAACTTTGATAGACATTAATTTTTGTACATAATCAAGAAACTCAGTACTCTTGATAAAGGAAGTATCTTTCATATCTCTTAATAGTAAATAAAGTGCAGTTTCTAATCTTTCAGAGAATGCTGGGGAAGCTAGTTTCTTAGCATATTCTTCTGATAGTTTCTTATTAAATTTAATAAGATTAGAAGCATCCGCTACTGCTTCATGATCTATCTTTCCGTATACGCATATATCATTTATAATCTTAGAAATAAAACCTCTTAACTTATTCTCGTGACTCGGGTCGTATGCTTCTCTTTCACCAATTTCTGATTTAGACATTTTATTTTCTTCAATTGACGAATAATATTGAGTGAAGAAACTTTTCATAGACTGCATTATTCTTGTCTTCAAAGCATATATCAAATGATGAATACCATCAGCATTATCTCTCATCAAGTCTTTCATATACATTCGAAACATTGCTGAAGAATAATATAGAATACTGTTTGGAATAGTTTTTTGTTTCACAAACATATGATTCTTGGATAGACGTTCAAATGCAGATTGAAATGCATCGGAATTACAAAAAGACTGTCTGCTTCCTTTTGGTGTTGTCATTCTATGCAAAGAATTTGTATATGTTCTAAGTGCAAATAAATGAAAAGCAGATTGTGCTCCAGCAATATCTTTATGCTTTAAAAATTCCTGCGTAATCAGAATCAACAATGTTGTGATAGGATCATGTAAAAGTTTATATGTTTCCATACCAGGATATTTTAATTGAGAATATTCAACAAGATCTTTCTCATTGCTATTAGTCATGTGCATCAGATCTCTATAGATTTCAGCTATCTTTGGATAATAACAATTCTCGACCATATTCGCAAACTCAACACTCACTTTATTAATAATAAATGAATGTAATGCTCGATGATCAATTTCAGAAACAATTTTTTGAGATCTGGGATTGATTATAGTGTTCATGTTTTGATATCAATTTCAATTGAGTCTTGAGTAAATCCAACATACTGCGGTGTATAATCTAGTAATTGCGGTTGTGTCAAATCCTTCTCTATATTGTAATTAAACGTGATATCAATACCAGGACTTAGTATTTCTACATACTGAACACCAGGAATCTTTCTAACCACAGTTAATACACTAGATCTATCAAATGGTTTTTGTGTACCCATATAAGGTGAGAAAGCATTGATCAATGTATCTTTAATAGTTTGTTTTAAAGTATTTCCTGATACATTAACTGATGGATCTAATTCAACTTTGAATTTAAGTTTCAAAGGAATACTAAATGACTGTACATCAATCCATCCGTCGCCATCATATGCAACTATTTTTTCATCACCGGCACTATCTAACTCATCTTTTACTTTAACATACATCCCTCTTTTGGGTGCAGTTAAATACCACACAACAGTATTTCCTATTATATATGCTTCTGCTATATAGTTTATATAATTAGCCAATGGGAGGTAACTATAACTATCAACTTCACCATTTACAATATATTTTACAGTTCCTTCTGTATATGTTGCACTGCTACTTGATACTGGTGAATCTGCAGTAAACAAAATATCTTCTGGATTTTCCCATTTAAATGGGGTATGAAATCTACTTCTAACAGTATCATCTATAGGATTGTATTTTAGATTATTCAAAATACCATGAGTATCTGGGAATTTAACATTAACAGAATCTGTGAGCATTCTGGTACCAGAAAGATCTAGATTCTTTATTAACGCTTGCATAACAGTTACTTCGAAATTTGGATATGTTTTATTATCAGCTCTATTTAAAATTCCGCCGCCCTGACCATCATCTAAATAACTCGATAGAATTGCTGGAACATTATGAACATCATATTTTGTAGATCCTGGATGAAATACACCATCCCACAAGGATGTCCGTGTTACAGTACTGAACATAACATCTGTTAGATCTTTTCTTACCATAACATCGCTATAATATTGGGATAATTTAATCCACCCTTCTACAGGAACAATAGCGTTTACATCTGTTGTTGGGAGTTGTGTAACAGGATCAATAAGATGCTGTCCTTGTTCATTGACAAAATAACCTGCGGGATCTCTCAAGAAACCATAACCCCAAAGTGTAAATTCAAATCTTTGAACTTCTGTTGGTACATCTATATAATTAGGAATTTCAAATTCAAAGTAATTATATTTCGGTCTTTCTGTTGCTAAAACCCAATTAACGTATGTTTGTTCGTACTCTGTTAGATTACCCCATTTAGTAACCATAGTACAACGTATTTCTGTGCCTGGTATATTATCTTTATTGAATTGATAATCTTCTGGATTGTTTGTAGGTATATGATTAACATTAACTCTAACTCGCAATGGATATATAGATTGATTCGAGTTCGACGAAGATGAGGAAGATGTGCTGGTTGTATCTGGAATAACTACAGTATAATCTATAGTATTCATGGGAATGTATGTATATTGTTGATACCAAGAATATGCACCTTCCTCATATAGAGTTACTGGAGTACCAACTAGATTTTGAATCATATAATCATAATATGCCATCATGGTATCTGAATGGATTGTGATATTAAAGAGTGTTTGATAATATTCATTGTCGACCATGACTTGCGATGTTCTTAAAATAGTATATTTATCCAGGATAAAGGTTGGGTCATATACTGAGAAAGTTACATTTCTTGTTGGTACAATTTGAGGAAGATACAATTCATCATGATATAGTAATGATGCAAATGTCAATATTTCATTTACTTTTAGATCACTTCTTTTTAAAATAGGATACCCTTCAATTACAGGGAAGTCGGATTTTAATATAGTATTGATATTATCATAATCTAATTCAGAAACTAATCTTTCTTTTGATCTCAGATTAATAATAGCCTGTCTTTTTATTTCAGGTAAAGTTGGTGTATCTTCTCCACCTTGTGATTGAACTGGATTTGCTATTTGATAGACAATATTGTAAGTTCTAGATTGTGGATTTCCATATGTATCAACAAGATTATATGAAATTGAATCACCTTTAGTGATACCATAAGGAACAACTTCACCATTACTTCCTTGTGTAACATCTAGTTGTACTGTTATAGCTGAATTAGCTGCTGGTTGTTTACCAATAATACCATTACCAAAAAATAATTCGCCTTGGTTAATACCAGAAACAAATACAAATTGTGTTGTACCGGGAGCCATAGTATAGATACCATTACTAGATTCGGTCCATTCAATCCATACTATACTCTTTCCTTTATTTGTTTCTACATTTATAGATGGATCAAATTTTGATACGTCTGTATTATTAAGAATTAGTTTCTCGCCCGCTGGTGGTTCTGCTACCCACACTCTAACGTTAGAAATCATTCCTGCGTATGTTAATACTTTAGAGAAAAATTGGTATTGTTGGAGATTAGAAGAAACTAAAAATTGATTGTATTGCTTTTCGTGCTGAGTAAATGGAAGAGTAAATGACGCATATTTTCCATCTGTTGATAAATAAATTGGTCTATAAAACCCACTACTGTCTTTGATTGTTAGTGCCGAATTATTTATTATCTCACCCTGAACTACTTTACCCGAGGAAATATTAGCTTGTAGTAATGTTTTATTAAAATTGATTTGAGCTGCAGATACATTTGAAGTAGGTGAGTCTAATGCTACATCTGCGATCGAATTTATTGTATAAACAATCTCTCCAGCGTATGCTTTAAAATTGTTCGGAATACTAAATACAGTTTGATCCTGTGAGAATGATAACGGGATAGTGAACATCACATCAACAGTAGATGCTTTTGCTTTTGGAACTTCAAAACCAACCCACTGAACTAGATTATATACACTCTCTTGCATCTGTGCATCAACCATAAAAAATTCACGGTATATCACAGAATCATAAAAAAGTTGATTGGCGGCTAGAATAGATAATGTATCTGCTATATAAGACATAACACTAGTCTTATAAAAATCTACAGTCTCTAATTGTAGATAAGTCTTAGCATAGTCAATAACCTGAGACCTAATCTTTTCACGAGAACCGTAAATGTCTATTCCTTCGCCCACTAATTCGTTGAAATTATCCAAAATCATATTAAATCCTCATTTATAATTTGTTCGATTTAAACTTTTTCTTTTAATAGATCCACAAAATTCGAGAACCGAACAATTTCTTTTTCTGAATTTTTTATAAAATCACATTCTTTAATTCTATAAATCATACATGCTAAACTAGACGATAGTATTAATTCTCGTTCTGTATCACATAATCTCAATTCATTTTTTGTATCATAGTGATGTGGTTCATCTATTTCAATTATAAGATTTAATTCTTTAATATAACCATCTGGGAATTTACCAATAGTATATCCTATATCAAAGCTATTTCTAATTATTTTCTTGTCTATATTGTCTTCTAGTATATTAAGAATATAATCTTCGTTTCTGCCTCTTCTAGGAATTGCAACATATTTTGCAGCGGCAATACTTAATTTTTGTCTTGTTTTTAATGAATGATGTTTACCTCTAGTAGATAAACCTATTTTGATTCTTGTTTCTAATGATGGTTTAATTCCTATATGAGAATTACTCATATTAAACTTTGCCGTATCTGAATGCTTTTGTCCTGTCATACCAACATGATTATGATATAATGATAATTTCTTTTTATGCTCATCAGAAAGAGGTTTTCCTTTTTTAGCTTCAGAAAGAATTTCTTTAATTTTTTTATCTCTAAACTGATGCCCTTTTATAAATCTATTTGGTATTTTTGAATCTCTTCCAATTTTTACAAATAACCCACAACCACATTCGCATAATTTTGATTCATATACTATAGGTGTAGATGTTTCTATTTTTCGTTTGTTGTGTCCTGAAATAAATTTATTCTTTTCACTAGTTACTTCTTTTCCGCACCCACATTCACATAACTTATTCATGTTACTAAATTCTCAACATACAACCCAATCATTTCTTTATAAAAATCATTTACCTTCAACTTACTATTCTTCAGTTGGAGCTTAGCTAAGAAACTTGCATCACTCGCTTTATAGATATGTTTCTCAAAATCACTAAATACATAACTTCCACTAAGTTGATTTTCAATTTGCTCTTTTTTTCTATAGTCAGATTTAAGAGATACTCTCCAAAAAGTTAATTCACCGCTGGATGCTTTGTCTGTATTTACAACTTGATACATTGGTAGCTGATCTTTAAATTCATCATTCCTTTGCGTAGGGTGTTCGTATATTACAAAGTCATGCACAGTGGGCTTAAGCTCATATATGGTAGGGATCCACAAACTAGAAACTCTATCCCTAAAAGCAACCCCTGCTTCATCCGCAACCATATTAAATGGAATAGGTTCAAAAGAATAACACTGTACAGCAAATATTTTTTTCCATACCATACCCGATAGATCCCCTATCATCTCATAACTGCCCCCTTGTAGGAGTTTTCCGTCATAGACACTGTTAGGTAAGTCTAGATTATAATAGGTGACAGGGATACTTCTACCGCAGGTGGAATAATACTGATACAATAATTCAAAGTAATCCAAAGCGTATTCATTAATCGACATCCACTTCTGGTTGTACATTAATTTTCTACTCATTGTATGCCGCCGTTATTGCATCTTCTAAACCGAACATTGTATTTTGAGCAGTAAGAATTGATGTTACTGTACCTTTGACACCATTCCTATTTATTATAACATTTACAACTGCAGTCTTTTTATTTGGTGAGAAACTAACTGATACAGAATCTATATCGATTCTATCATCATATCTTTTAACTCTTCCATGAACCTCATATTCTATTTCATTTAGAGTTTGAGCATCACCAGGTTCAAATAATTTTTTATATAGAAGTGACCCATATTCTGGATCAAAGGGATAATAACCTAGAGGAGTCATTAGAAGTGTTCTTAGAGAATTGATAAGAACGCCTATACCAGATAATCTTTTAAAATTTCCTGTCGCATCGAATACTGGTGCATAATCATATATTTCATTGATTTTACCAGCAACGGCATCTTGAAAAAAATGATAGCTATTGAAGGCCATATCTGTTCTCCTATATCTTTATTTTACCTAGAGATTCAGCCTTACTCTTTTCTCGTTCTTGATCGTGCTTGATCTTCCAGGTTAAATACTCTTCGAGTCTATTAACTGGCATTTGTAAAATATCTCCATACGATAATTTACCTAGTTCTATAGCCAGAAAAATACTCTCTCTATGCCGCTTTAGATATGCCTCTTGATACTTTTCATTAGTAGATTGCTCGAAAAAACTGGCGCACCAAATCAATACTGATGGTGTCCTCCTGTCCGCATTTCTGGCATTTAACGAGCGAAGCTACATCAATTTCATATTTACCAAAATTTTCTGCATAGGCATTTTCTATAAGTTTCTTATCTGGAGCTGGAAGCTCTTTGTATCCCTTTAATATATTTTCTCTTTCTAATAGAGTATGGGGTGTTTTTGCTTCCGGTCGATTCATCTCGAATCTTCTAATAATAAGCAGTTGCAGATTCATATCTCTAACTGAATCACTAGCAAAAGTTGCATCGTTCAGCAGTTTAATTTCATCCCTCAAAAGAGGCTGTGCAATAATAGCAGTAATTTCAGATGCTATTTCTAGCTTAACTGGGATTTCTGTTTCTGTTATTGGTTTAGCTGAATCTTTTGGCCAAAGATTTGCTTTGAATGATTTGGCAATATTTATCTTGACACTGTTTACGTGTCTGCATTCTGAGCATGTAACATCATAGTTGTGGATGTCTTTATATGTTACTGCGTACAATCCGAACATCAAAGCATCTCTATCTTTGATAGTTATTTTACTAGTAAAATCTTGGAGCGTTTTAATATCGTCTGGTTTTTTAACCAAACAAGAAAAAATTATTTCGTTCAGATGCTGTGCCATTTTATTAGGAACAAGCAAGCTGCCCTTAAGTACTTCTTCTTCTGCTATTGTTAAAGTTCGTATTGTAAACTCTATTAGTGTTTGTGGAGTAACAATCGAATACTCTGGATACTTAATTTTAAATCCTTCAAATACTTCTATTCCTGCTGCATTCACACTCATAAAAAGAACTCCTTGTAATTTTTAAATAAAAACAATTTTAATTTATTCGACTATATAAAAAGAGGATCCCTCCGATTGAAGGGATCCTCTATTTTATTCTAACTAACTTATAGAAAACCGAGACTGTCAACACCATCATCACCTACACTTCTATAACCACCATTAGATTTGTTAGCTATATCCTTAGCATAACCTTGGCATCTGTCATGTACCCAAGTCTCATGCCAAATCCAGTCTACATTGAATTCGACATCTATTTCTAGTTTGTCAACTGCTGTTACATCACCTGTGAAAAGATCTTGAGGATCTTTTGAAGGGAACATACCAGTATATAATGCTGAATATTCAACTGTTCTACCATCTGGTTTCGTTGTCCAATAGAACATCGATCCAGCATAAGCAGATTTTGTATATGCATCATCTTGATAATTTAATGATGTTACACCAGTCTTTGCATCTCTGATCAGACGGCACCATCCGTGAATGATACTTAATACAGGAAGATATGAAAATTCAAGGAACTTCACAGTTACTGTATTACCATAATCCATGTTAGTAGGTACTGACCATTTCATACCACCGATACCAGTGAATTCTGTTTTGTTAATTGTTCCACCGGGAGGTGTTACTGATAAGCATGCGCCTTGCAAGAACTTTCCAACATTGGCCGTACTTGAAAGACCACCGCCTCTAGCTTTTTGACCATCACCTGTTACGAGGTCATTACCTAGTTCAGGAATCTTTGCCCAGTGAATATAATGATATCCACTAATATATGGATCAGCAGCTATACCTTCAGTTGATCCTCCGAAGTGTCTATCATTCGCTGTATTATTAATTACGCCTCTAAATGGGTTTGTTGCCATTTTAGCTCTCCTTTTTTGTTTATTTTAAAAAGTGCAGGGGGTAAAGTTTATCTACCCCCTGCATTTTATCTTACTTGATGTACAAGTTAAGTGCGATTTTCTCAATGACCTTCATAGGTTCAAGAGTTACATTTACGTGACAAATCTTATTCTGGAATTCCCACTCTGTTGCTCCAACATCAATGGAATAAGAAATAAGACCCCTCTTTGCTTTAATGGCGTCAAGGAACGGAACAATACCGATCTTGATCTGTTCCCAAGTGACTGCATCATTAAACTCGAATATGAAGTATCTGCAGAACTGCTCTAGTGCTCTCTTAATATAAAGAACCAATCTCATTATATTAATATCTTGCAGAGATGAAGGTCTCTTTTGAGTTGTCAGATTACCCCAGACTGTATATCCTTCAGGGAAGTGAACAATCGGGTTAACTTGGTTCAGATACAGAATGTTTCTTTCACCAAGTTTAGGACTCCATCTTAACTCTTTGATACTCTCCAATGTACCTCTGTTAAAACCAGCAGAAGCATACCAGATCTCGTACAGTCTGTCATTTAGAGGAATCAGCTGAGCCATATGATATACTGGGGTAAACCAAATGTCCTTACCTGTATATACATCATATACTCTGCTATATGATTCAAATCTAGCTGCAAACTTTGTATTCCAAATAACACCTAGATCAGGTCTATTTGGATCTTCTCCGATTTGCTGTAAGCAATCTTCTAGATCACTATTGTCTCCGCAGTCTGAAATGCACATACAATCAAGTCTGTATATTTCAGCTAGTTCTCTAGCAGCTGTTTTAACATTTACATCATAACCAGCATCCCAAACTAATGAGAAGTAGATCCAATCCAGGTCTAGCATCTCGTCGCAATACTGCTCTTTCCAGATGAGATTACCTGTAGCAGGATCTTCTTTCGCTGGATTATCAGGTTTCTTTAAGAGACCCTGATAAGCTTCAACAAGAACTTGAGTTGCTGTTTGTGGGTGAATTTTTTCTTTTCCTGATGTCTTATCAAGATAAACCAATGAACCTTCTGATCCCTGTAATAACGACCAAGGTTGAATACCAGGAAGTGAAGGATCTGAATCACCAAAGTCCATGATGTCAAGATTATACGCCTCATCTAATGCAGCAGTTGCTTTATCCAGTTCTGTTCTAGCTACTGATAAATCAACCAAAGCTGCTGATACTGCTGTATTTCTATCAATGATGTGCTGTTGGGTATCAGTAGGCATTAATCTTGCTACTGCAAGAGCATCTAATGCAACATTAAGATTCCAATTTGCATAATCATAATCACCCTTGGCGAATTCAATTACAATAGCTTTGAATCCTAGTTCAGTCTTCTGACCATTTTCATCAAGAACAGTATACTCAGTAACCCAAGAAGGAAGAGTAGGATCATTCTTATAGAATGACATCATATAAGATTCACCACTACCATCATCTTCATATAGAGTATGTAATGCTTGTTTACTTACAGAGCATCTGATATTAGGTGAAAATCTATTTACCACATCTTCAATAAATGCAGATTCGCCTTGACCATCTACTGCTGTAGGATCAAAAGAAACATTATACGATTCCATTATAATCTGGTCACCTGTACTTGGATTTACTCCATAGATGTCAAGAATATATGTACCGAATAATTGTTTATTTGCATTTGCAGAAATTCTGACTGCGAAGCTATTGTAATATGCTCCACGTCCAACACCTCTGAAATACATTAAGAATCCATAGGGAACTCCTGTTCCGCCAGTAGCAGGAAGATTCATCCAAGGAGTTGTAATCTCTTCCTTGAGCTGTGTCTCTGCTTCAATTGTATGAGCTATTGTTCTCCAGATCAAGTTCTTGATTGCAACTGTTCTTGTTCCAGGAACATAACCATTACCAGGTTTATGAATAGTCACTGCTGTAATCTTACCAGCGCTTGGTCCTGTTTCATCAACTGTATAATTCAGCTGAGCACATGTATCTGGTGTTGATCCATCAGCTAGTGGTACTAAGAAAGTCCAAATACCAGGTGCATATCCGTAACCAGTATTTTGTACTGATGCAGCAGTTACTACGCCCGTACCATCTGCGGTATAAGTAAATGCTCCATTAAATGAATGCTGTTTACCATCCATATACATTGGGTGCATTTCTAGGCGCGTGAAGGGAATACCTTCTGAGCTACTAGAATAAGTACCGTTTAAAATATAATCGGCAAGTTGCATACCAATGAACAGATGTGAATATACAGCATCATCAGGTAAAGCGCGCAGTACATAAAGGTGTGAAGATACTGATAAATGCTGTGTTGCAACATATGGACCCTGTCCATAAACAGTACCGTAATCAGTAATATTTGGTTTACCATATGTTGACAGATATTGTTCGTTACTGCTAACGAACATCAACTTATTGTCAGGACCGCTTTTTGTGAGTACCGGTATAAATCCAACCGTTCCAGGCACATCTGCAAGGTACTGCGATAAGTCTATAATTGTCGTATAGACCCCAGGTGATATCATTTGTCCCATTGCCATTGTCGTTCTCCTATTTATTGTTTCTAAATGTTCTGGTTAAACTTAAACCGAACTTTTTAATTTATTCATGTAGAATTTAAGAAAAATTTCGAACTACAACTTTTAATTAAAGAATAAATAAACATTACGCTAATAAAAATTGAGAGGGATTAGTCCGGAAGCAGATGAACTTAATCACCCACTTCCGGACGTTCCTTTTAACGCAGAATTGTTTAGAAATAAATCTTCCAAAGGAATACTATTTCTCTGTCAACAGTTTTTCTAACTGTACTAAATGTAACTCGTGAAAACATAATATAAGGAGTTACTGTTTTAGCTACCATATGAGCTATTGGATATGTTGGTGCATAATCAGTATCCAATGCTCCAGGTTTCTCTACAACAATATAACCCTTCTTCACGCCCAAATCTCCATTGTATATATCAACGATCATAACCTTGCCGCTGCTAGATATGATATTCGGGTCAAGAGGATAAGCTGCATTTGACATCCATAAAAAATCACCAGGTTTAACAGGACCAACATCAGCAGATATATTATAACTATCTAAATAATATATAGCATAATCTCCATCCGTTGATACTTTAAGAACATTGGTTCCTGTCCCATATTCCGAACCACCTGATACTGCATCACTTCCAGGATCAGTAGATGCTGGATCTGCAACAAATAACGCTGCTTCATTTAGATCTTCATAAGAAGCAGAGTTGGCATCATCACTTGATAATTCAATTCTTACTTCAGCAATTAGTGGAGGAAAGTTTGTTACGTTATTTATTGTATAAGGGTTAGCTTGGTCTTCTCTAATAGATACACTCGAGAATCTTTTAAAATATCCAAAGTTACCTTGATAATCAGAAGCATACAAACTATAACCCGGATCAGCAATAGTTAGATCTGATCTAAGTCTGACGGGTTGATATAATCCAGTATCTTGTCCTAGTGTTGGTCCAGCCTGTAAAGGGTTTCCCGGTTCACCACCACCATTACCCGCGCCGAACCAACGAAGCTCTTTATTATAAATACCCGAATCATTACCATCTAGAGAGGTTCCAAAAGCTTTTCTTAATAACCAGGCTCTACCAGAAAAAACAATCATATTGCTTTTCTGAATAAGTTTAGTTAATCCACTTTTCTTATCTCTTTCAAAGATAGATACTTCACCGTGCATATTTCCAGATGCAATACTAACCTTTTCTCTTAAGTTATCTTCTAGTCTAGGATTCCCAGAAATCCTATCATTCAATTCAATTATTCTTTCGCTCATTAAAATTACTCCTTTAATTTTTGTTCTTGATTTGTATGTTTTAATCTATTCTAACTCACTAGTTGGTATTTACAGTCCAGTTTCTAGGACTTATCAATATATTTTTATTTATTACACCTGCTGGTGATGGCGATGCATTACCAGTACCGTTTAATGTAGCAGAACCACTAACTAGTCCATGTGCCACTAAAGATGCTAATATTGAATCAACACTTAGTGATGTTAATAAATTATTACTGCAGGTAAAATAGTGCACGCCACCGCAACTAGAAATATCTAATGAAGTTAAATTATTAGAATGACATTGGAAAAATACTAAACCAGAGCAACCAGAAACATTCAATGACGTTAATAAATTAGAGCTGCAACCAAAATAATATAAATTTGTTAAACCAGAAACATCTAATGAACTTAGATAATTAGAACCGCAAGTAAAATAATTTAAACTAGTACAACCGGAAACATCAAGAGATGTTAGAGCATTAAAATCACATGAAAAATTCACTAGATTAGTTAAACCAGAAACATGCAATTCTTGAATACTACATTGACTACAAGTGAAATCAGTAATATTAACACAATCTGTGATATTAATATTACCATTTAATGAACTTGAAGGGATTGTTATTGCAGTAACACCTGATGGATTATCTATAGTCGCTGTATTATGAACATAATCATATGTTACAGTACTTCCAGTTACAGAAAATTCTGAACCTGTTAGTACATAACTTCCACCAGAATATAATTTAGTTGATTGTGGTGGAGCAGGTGGGATAACATTGTTTCTGATATAATAGTCACTACCATCTCTTACCCATGTTGCTTTGTTTACTCCATCCTTTAAAAAGAACGGGATATATTTATTAAGCAAATAATGATCTTCTGATGTTAGCGTACTGACATTAAATGTTGTTGGTAAAGGCAACTGTGATTCATATATTTTAGATATAAATCTATGTTCTTCTCTTAACGGATCTCCAGAAACATTAGTTTTGATTTTAATATAATCACCAGCAGAATTAGCAGTATAATTAAATATACTTATTTCAACTTCATCTTCTACATGACATGTGCAGTACACCAACTCAAGGATTCTTCTGATTCCGTCATATGTTTCTTTGTAAGGAACCATATCAGCACATATAGATGCATCTTCCAGAGTTGTAATTGTATCAGCAGAAGATACATATCTATATGCATAGACATCAGTATCTGAGAGTTTCCATTGATTTGTAAAATATGGTGTTGCTTCTATTCCGGAAGGTATAGTTGGTGTAGCTAATTTTCTTACCCAACCATCATATTGATTAGTATTAATGAATAGATAAATATAACCGCCTCTATAGTAGTAACCAAAATAATTATTAGGACTGTTGGGTCTAATAATTGATTCACTTCCAACTGACCAATCAAACTCGAAATTATTTGATACCTTCCAAAGGTAACTAGGTACATCTGGTTGAGATAGAACACAGATATATAAATTACCTGTTGAAGATGTCAATTCTTCAAAATTAATTTCTCCTACCACTCCTTGCTTATTCTGATAGAAAGGACTATCAATAGCTTTACTATAATCAGCAACATCAAATCTAATCCATGTTGAGGTCTTAAATGTTCCTGAAATAATCACTTGGGGAATTTCTGATTTATCTTTACCTACAAACTGACTAGGATCAATAGCTCCATTAGACCATCTATCCTCTGCAATATCAACATCATCACCATTTAAGAAGTGACCTTGTTGAACTCTCCAGTTGCCAGTATTCTCATCAACAATCTCATTGAGAGCATGGAGTTTTTCTTTTAGTTCAGATCTTAGTAATACTGGACCAGCAACCTTTCTCATTTCCCAATAATAGTATCCACTATCTCTATGATAAACATGAATCAATTCAAGAGAATGATCTAATTGTTTTCTATAACCAACAGGGAAATCATTCACACTTGTTGCTGATACTAATGCATCAGTTGCTTCCCATGTTCCGTTGTAACCAGATATAGCTTCGAAGTCAAGAGCAGTCATTGTTAAATGATATACACCACAACGTTTCCATTCTTCTGGAATTGTGAATACTGCATTGTCAGGAGTAAATAGAGGTTCATCACATTCTGTACAATAAGTATCGCCAGGATTTGTTAAGTTCATTTCCCATGAATTTTCACTCTCCCAATATTGTCTTACTGTAATTTGTGATGGAACAGGAGCAGTAGGGTTGATGATTTCATCTAGATGTGTTATAAATCCTATTGTTCTGTGGTGAGTTGTAAATTCATCATAATCTAATTTCTTTATATTGAAATCTGAATACTGACCTGGTTCCCATTGATTTCCCGCTGAACCACTAGAAGATGAATAGACTGAATTATATCCCCACATAACTACTTGAGGATTTGTAGGACCATCATGTCTGCAACCAGTATCATAATAATCACAGCATCTATCAACATCAGGACATGGATAACAATCATGTATAGTATTTTGAAGTGCTAGATATACAGGTCTGTGGAATATAGGACCGCTAAAATATAATGATGAATCTTTATTCCACCAAGATGGGATTGTACTTGATACTAAAGTTAAATTGGCATGAACCAACGCGCCACTACCCGAACCTGTTATATCAAATATAGTTACGGTAGGAGCATAAGTGAATCCCATTCCGCCAGAGGTAACTACTACACCAGTGATTTGCCCGCCTGAAATAGTTGGTGTTGCAATAACTCCAAAACCATCTCCACCTTCAACAATTACTATGGTCTGACTTGAATAACTAGATCCGACATTATCTACGCTAATAGTTCCCACTGTTCTTGTATATCTTATATAAGGTGCATTATAATCAGAAGTCGTTTGTAATTGTTTATCAGTTGCAATAGTTGCACTTGGTCTAAATCCAATTATAGGTTTTGGTGCATCTTTAACAACCAATTCATCATCCGAGTATGGATAATTCTTAGCCCAGAAGGTATAATCATATTCGTTGATTCCACCATTTCTCCCATCAGCATCATAACCTGTTACTCTTTCGCCTTCGATAGTTTCTGGATAACCCTGTGCTCCTGGAGGAGATACTCTTCTAATATTTGCAGGATCTTCACAAAGAGCAGGATTCCACTGTCTCAATGATATGGATTCAGATCTAGTGGTTTTTGCTGGTTCAGGTCTTCTTTGAATCTTACTCAGCACTTTGATTTCGGTTTCATTTAAAGTTCTATCAAAGATTTTAAAATTATCAATCACGCCACCAAAGTTTCTTTCACTTACACCTTTACGTCTTCCTAACCAGATGTATCTGTCTTCCATGAAGAAACCTTGAGCAGTAGTCTTTAGAACCTGAGTATCATTAAGAATACCATTTACATAGAGTTTAGCTACTCCATTTACTCTATCATGTTCTTCATATATATGATACCATACATTACTTTCAATATCATCTATTGAATGCATTTGCAGTGCATCTTGGGGATAAACAGAATATGATGCATGCCAACATAAAAGTTTTCTACTAAGAGGATTTCCGTTGATTGCTGCTCTACCTCTCCAATGTAAACCACTATCAGGATTAGCTCCATCTCCAGCATATAATACAACGGTTGAATAAATTTCTTGATCTATTGTAGCATCATCTACTTTGAACCAATAACTGAAACACATTATTGGTCTTTCAGTAGGATAAGTATCAACTTCAATATATTGATCGTTTGTATTATTTCCATCAAAATAATAGCAAGTATTTTGATCACCGTCTCTAGCAATCAGTGCTGGATCATTGTGAAGAATTCCATTATACCCATTTCCGCTATGATCATTAGCATCGCCGGTGAATGGAAGATCAAGTATGGTTCCTGTTATATCTTTCATCACATTCCATTGATTTGTCTTACCTATATTGTAAGGAGTCAAATCAACTGTTTTATCAATATCACATTCTCTTAAATCATTTAAAGTAACTGCACTCGCCAACATTACTTTACCAACAACTTGTGATGGTGATGGACTAGATGATGAAGATGAAACTATTGGTTCATAATCTTTTGTAACCCACTCGTTAGATAATAGATCGGCACTATAATTTACATACAAAGCATCACACCAGTGGAGATTATCTTTTCTTAATGCCAGAACCCACTCTTCAGTTAAACTATAAATAGGTTCATCATTTATTAATTGAGTTAAACACACATTATGATAATTTAAATAGTAAGGTTTACCATTCTGACTTAAATCTGATCTGTTGAAATAAAATCCGTTCACTCTTTCATCAGAAAATCCACTCACATAATAGACAGCTAAACCATAAACAGAATTCAAAGGAACGATCATCTGTTTAGTTAAGTCATCTTCATAGTAACTATTGCTGGTTAATTCTTTTGTATCTGAAATATATATTCCATCATTTCTAGGAACATAATCATTGATGTTATGAAGAATCTTTGTAGTAGATATTACTTCATCTAAAACTATGGAATTGTATAACCTATCATCGAACTCTAGATTTACATTGAAATATAATAATCTAGCTCTTTTTGGTTTGAAGAAGTTTATGATATCTTTATTTAAACCAGAATTTGTGATAGTTTTAAATATACCAGCAATATCAAAATCTGGATCCTGGAATTGAATTTTGACATAATTGGAAAGAGTGCCTAAAAATGTATTAGCTATGTTAGCATAATCTTCTTCTGATGTTGCTGTTGAATCTATCCATTTTATCAGAACATCATTGACGCCTAGATTAATATCATTGATTCTGTTAACTGGATTAGAGACCCACGTTGTTCCATTATATTTCCATGTTACTGGATGATCAATACTTGGATCAGCGCATACCAATATCTCTCCACCATTTGTAGTTCCTGGTAATGTAAGAAGTTCATCCGATGTTAGTACGTTAGTACCTCTTAGAATTCTTTCCGCATCATATCTATCAGTGAGATCAAGATTTGGATATTTATAATCACCAACAAATATTTTATCTTCATTATCAAACCAATTACTCTCAAATACTTTTCTAGTCCACATTGGAGTAAATGTCATTTTACCTTCAGCATCTACTACTTTAGTGGAGTAATCATCAACTCTAGTATATAGATGATTCTTTTCATAGTAGTTACTAAAATCTTTTACTAAATAACCATCAGGTCTGAGTAATAGTCTATTATCGTCAATATATGTTTGTAATTTTACAACATTGAACTGCTTTGTTGTTGGTACAGTTAATGGATCAATTACAATATTAAATAGTGTAGAAGATAATATGTCCGGGTTAGTAATATATTTCAAAGCTACGCTAGAATCTATTTTAGCTTTGAAAGTAAGATGAGCTATATCAGAAGTTGATTTAACATGACCAGAAGAACTGATTGGTGCATCACAGTAAGACCAATCTGTTTCTACTATATATCTAACCCATGTATTTTTGGATACATATTTATAGATGAAACTGTGATAATAAATTTGATATCCCAACTGCTCAGCTTTAGAAATTCCAGCTGGTGCAGGCGAATTAGGATCGACGGGACCTTCTCCAGAATCCCAATTAGTCTCCACTATAGTTCTAATCCATTTTGCTGGTGACTTACATACGTAAAGATACTGTGCATCTATACCCCAGTTCCATTGAACTGATTTAGGATACTTACCAAAATAACTAGGTTTGATTGAAGATCCATCATGCGTTTCTGTTTCATAGTAATCAGAAGCAATCCAAGAAATATAATCATAGTAAGTATTTTTGAATTCTATCTGAGCATCAAATTCAGTAGGGATATATAAATTAACTCTGTTACTTGCATGATAAGATTTGAATTCATTATCAAATTCTATTCTTGAGATGCTGGAGTTTAAAAGAGATTCTGCATCACCAATTGTTTGAAAATATTCAAATGGTGTTTGTTTATAATCTAATTTCCTGGTACCGTTATAGAATAGAATCTCGTCCAATGTTGTGTCAGTCTGGTCTGGTTTGAATTGGAAATTATACGCTGTATCAAAGAAAATAGAAGGAACATTATTATCGATAGCTGAATTCCAGTAGTGGGGTGTTTCACCAATTGCCAGTGGTCTATTTAACCACCACTTAACTAGTTGATTAGTGGAGCAGTAATAGTTACTTACCCCTTTAATGTATTTTTTAACTATTGCATCTACTGGAATAACTCCAGCAACTAGATCTGCTTTATGCCTGTAGCACCAATAAATTAACTCCTGATACGCCCATGGATATGTATATGGCTGTTCGACAACTACTCCATGAGTCGATAAAAATGTTAATAGATTAGTATACTCTAAATATTCATCTGATCTGATCTGAGCGTATGCGAATCCTAGAAATGTTTCTACTAAAGTAAGAGGTTGATTAAAACCAGTGATCCATAGATCTCTTTCAGACATATCTTGGTTATATCCGCCAACTCCGATATCTTTAGGAACCAAATTTTTGTTACCAGATAAAATAGAGTTCATCTGGTCTGACATAATCTTTTCTAAAATTGCAATTAGAATGTTGTATCGTTCAATATTGGGATAAAAATCAATTCCAAAATAAGGAGTTAAGCTTGGTAACTTCAAATAAGTTTCCATAGCATAATCGATATCAAGAATTTCTTTAGATGAATAGTACCAATGTGGTTCAGCTAAATTTTGACTGAAGTCTTGCCAGGTTAAAAATGAATCTGTATAATGTAATGGATTACCAAGAAATTGATATTGCTTAGTTGCAGTATTAAAGAATTGTTCATCTTTTCCAACTGCAACACCTCTAACTCTTAGAGTTCTGTATGTATCGGGTTCTCTCTCAATCCAATACTCTCTTACTACTGCATTTCTTACATAAGCATAAGATAAAGCTTTTGTAATAGATGCTGGTGATCCTTTAATCTTATATAGATCACACATAGCTAGTAGAAATAACTGTCTTTGAATTGTATTGGGTAATGATTTTTGGTTGACGAAGTCTATACCGAAACCTCTAATAGCTTTATCAACGTCATCATCATCTAGATTGAATGCATCAGTATTTCTCAACATTAGATCTTTTGTTGATCTTATTGTTGATACCCAGTCGATAGTCATTGTTCTAAATAGATCCATCTCTCGGGTATTGAATGCGTAACTACCAGGGACAATTACTTTAGAAAAATACTTCCACTGTTTTTCTCTTGCTTGTAAAGCAACATCAATGGAGGGTAAATCTTTCGGAAATGATAATGATGGATGACCTTTAAAGGATTCAAAATTTAATACGTTTTGATAAAGATCTGAGGTTGATTCATAAACAATAGATTGATCTTTTAGTTTTTGGTTTAACGTGACAGTCTTCCCATCAGTTATTGTATAGTATGGATTCTGTTTAAGGAAAGTCCATAACCTAAAAAACTTATCAATGCTAACAGCACTCATATTTGAAATCCTTTTAAATTAAATTAAGCAGAAGAGGAGCTAGAACTATGAAAACCAGAACTGCTGGAACTAGGAATACCTTTTGAGATATGCCACACACAATTGTTAAATCGATTAATTACAATTGGTTGACTTATAGGTACTTCTTTTGGTTCAATAGGACCATCTTTGAAATTCTGAGGAGCTAGACATTTATCTAATTGGTGTGCTGGCGGCCCAAAATCAAAATGTTGTACATGTTCGGGTTGAGCAAAAAATATACAATCAAAACAGTACACTTTTATATTCGACATTCTTGATCTCCTTAATTTTTAATTTGTTCTGATAACTGAGATAGGAGATTTTTAAATTCTGATATCACTTTTTCTTTATTATTCTTCCATTCATCTAACCAAATTATAAAAAACTTACATCCTAGATGATCTTCTAATTCTTTTTGCCTAACAGGATCATGTTTCCTAGCCCAGGCGTATTTGTGCCACGGTTCATATAATTCAATAATTATATTCAATTCTTTGATATAACGATCCGGATGCAATTCAATAAATGTTTGATCTTCTAGAATTGTATATGAACAGTGTTTTTGAAGTTCATCAAATATTTCTTTTTCATAATTTCCTTTTCTTGGACACCATTTAGTTTCTCCGGGATAATTTTTTAAAATTGATTCTTTCAATAATCGTCGCGCTAGTTGTCTAAATTCTGGAGTTTTTGAATAGTTATCAACACCATATCGATTCATGCATGTTTGATTTCTTTTTAAAATCACAAGCGGATCTTGCATTGACCACGAAACCCCTCTTCGATCTATATTGGTTTGTTGATGTTTTTCTTTAACTACAAGATCTTGCATTACATTATCACAATTTCGTATAGTTTTGTTTGTTTTTATGATTTTATTTTTTATTATTTTCAATTCTTCTTGTGTTTTATTTTCCCACGTCTTTTTGATTTTATCAAGAATTATTTTAGAGCAAGATGGTGCTGGACCCCCATATCGTTTTTCATTTGTTGCCGTCATTTTTTCTCGAACTTCTTTATTTTGAGAGGGCCAGTCTACTCCAAGAGATTTTTGGAATCCAGTCATTTGTCGTTTTTGAACTTCTGAATTTTTAGTTGGATTGTCTTGACCCCAATTATCTTGAGATGTATCTATGGATTTTTTCTTAGCCGCAGGAGATTGACTAGGAAATTCAAAACCAGTTTTTTCTAATAATGTTCTTTTCCATTTTTCTACCATTTCTGGAGAGTTTGTTTTTCCTTTTCTAGAATGTCCATGAATAAAGATATTACCGGATTTTACTATTAAACCACACCCGCATTTGCATAAAATAGGTATCTCAAAATTTTTTTTATTTTTTATTTCTAATGCTCTTTTTTGATCAAATTGTTTTCTAACTTCTTTGCCTTCTATAGTTCTACTAAAGTGACCCTGTCTAAATCTGCTGTATTGTTTAGTATCTCTGTTGATTTTCACTTCTTTTCCGCAGCCGCACTCACACAGCTTATTCATGTTCAACCTCTGAAGTATTTTGAGGAATATGATATTTCTCTTCTAACGTAGTAGCAGCATCTTCTATTATCTCATATAATTTCTTATCAGCATGCGCAGCAATTATACGAAGTCTTTTATGCAATTCTTTATCAATCTGTATAGTAGTAACACTCATAGTATCTCCTATTGTTTTATATAGTTTATATAATTTATTCATTCTATTTACTAGATCGACACTATATATATTAATAACTAGTAGGAGGTGATTAGCATGAAAAAGGAAACGAAACTAGTAATAACGATCATCATAGCAATACTGGGGGTGTTGGTAGAT